>RKMJ01000053.1_pt1 | contig 231446 bp, 210 predicted proteins | sample 2174201 | NCBI WGS metagenome assembly RKMJ01 (sample SAMN10236717, study PRJNA505202) | synthetic metagenome | isolation source: mock community containing 12 organisms: Thioclava sp. ES.032, Psychrobacter... | place: USA: Walnut Creek | collected 2015-10-01 | reverse complement strand
TACTGCTACCTCTGAGCTATGCTGCCATTCTTGGTGGTACGTGCACATTGATTGGTACCAGTACCAACTTGGTAGTCGATGGCATGTTGCAGAGCAGCCTTGGTATTCATCTGGGGTTGTTTGAGTTGGCCTGGGTTGGGGTTCCACTGCTTCTTGTGGGGGGCGCGTTTTTAGTTCTGTTTGCTTCCAGGATTCTTCCAGATAGGGGCGGTGTCACAGAGGAGCTTGACCTTGTACGGGAGTACGGCGTTGAGGTTGAAGTGGTAGGTCCCGGGCCACTGGTTGACAAGACCATATCAGAAGCCGGTTTGCGTGCCCTTAGCTACGGCTATCTTACTGAAATTGATCGTGGTGGGCGCCTCATAACCGCTGTAGAGCCAGATCGGGTGCTGCAGTCGGGAGATCGTCTTTATTTTGTGGGCGCTCCTGAATGCGCCAGTGAATTGCGTCGAATTCAAGGCCTGAAACCGGCTAATGGTGATGTTCAAAAGCTGGATGTGGCTAACCATCAGCGATGCCTCGTAGAAGTTGTGTTGGGGCCTGAGTTCCCGGGTTTGGCCAAAACAATTCGCGACAGTCAGTTTCGTACCCGTTTTAGTGCTGTGATTCTGTCCTTGTCCCGTGACGGTAAGCGGGTACCCGGCAAGCTGGGTGATATCACCTTTCGAATGGGCGATACGCTTTTACTCGAGGCGAGTCATCAGTTTGTGGAGCATTACCGGTTCCGTAGGGATTTCTTGCTGGTTAGTGCGCTCAACGACTCAACGCCGCCGGATTTTCGCAAAGCACCCAGAGCGCTGGGAATACTCGCATTGATGGTGTTGGTCAGTGCATCTGGTTTATTACAGATTATGGAGGCTGCATTTTTGGCCGCTGGTGCGATGATTTTTTCAGGTTGCATCACCGCCAGCCGTGCTCGGCGCAGTGTGGATCTGCCAGTGTTAGTGGTTATTGCGGCGTCGTTTGCGCTGGGCAATGCAATGACAGTCACTGGGGCTGCCGCATGGGTTGCGGGTGGTCTTCTCGGGTTCGGTGAGCTAACCCCCTGGGTTGCTCTGGTGCTGATTTATGTTCTGACAGCCATTTTTACTGAGATGATCACCAACAACGCTGCAGCAGTCTTGATGTTTCCCATAGCTTTGGCGGTTTCACAGCAGCTTGGTGTTAACTTTCTGCCTTATGCTGTCGCGGTAATGTTTGCGGCCTCTGCCTCTTTTATTACGCCACTCGGTTATCAAACCAATCTTATGGTGTACGGCCCGGGAAGGTATCGTTTTGGGGATTATGTTCGGATTGGATTTCCGCTTAGCCTGCTGGCTGGTGGGGTGGTTTTGTCTTTGGTGCCTTTGTTTTGGGAGTTTTAATTTGAAATGGTCCATCAATGCCCCATAACTATTCATCCCTTTCACCCTCAGGCTTCGAAACACTCGCCGCCGACATACTCTCGGCGGCGCATTCGGTTGCGTTCGAACGTTACGGTGAAGGGCCAGATGGCGGTATTGACTGCAAGCACGTAACCGCAGAAGGGGATGTTTGGGCAACCCAGGCATGGGCAAAAGCACTACCGCCGGGCAAATTGCCTTGCAGCTGCAGATTGAAACACCCAGCGCCGAGCTTATTTGGGTAAATGACCGTAATTTTGACCAGGCACTGCAACTGTTCCGCCCGCAGGCCAACCAAATTCTGGTGCTGGATGACTTTTTAGGCGCCACCTTCCTTCACAATGTCGGTATTCTGGCGTTCGAGCGTGATTGGCAGGCACTGTTGTTTAGAGCCAAACAGGCAAACGGCCAATTAAAGTGTCTGTTCACCACACGCAATTACATATTAGAACAGGCGCTTACCCAGCTTGAAGGCGGCAATTCCGCCATCGCCCAGCTGTGCCGGCAAGCTGTTCAGTTGGAACACGCCAGTGCAAAACTGCGCGCAGAGTTGGTGTACCGCCTGGTTTATGCGGCGGGCTTTACAGAGGCGCAAACAACAACGCTGGTTAAAGAAGAGCTCTATTGGCCGCTGGTCAAGGCAACCGACTTTTCGCCCCGGCTTATTAAGATGTTTTGTGAAAAACTGACCTCAGTGCCAGCAGCACAGTTAAAATCCACCATAGAGCAGGGCATTGAGGGCCAAACACAACTCTGGCAGCACGTCTTCAAACGCCAAAGCCCGGAAGCGCAAACGCTATTGTACCTTTGTGTTCTTGCCGGCAATTACGCCAACGGCACTGAGTTAAAACGGGCATTCAACACCCTATACCCGCAAATACAGGGGCGAATGGCACCCCTTAATGGGTTTGACCAAGCGCTGATAGAGCTTGAGCCCACGTTTATAACCACGGCTCAGCACCTGAACGACATTTGGGTGAGCCCGGCTAACCCAAGCCTCGTGGATTTTCTACAGGGCGGTATTAACAACAATAACCCGCTAATAGACGCGTTAATTCACAGCCTGGAACACTTTGATTGGGGCCTGAAGAATTTCAAAATAGCAGAAGGCTCCAGCAGCCCCGTTGCGCTCAAGCCAAAACAACGGGATGCATTGATCGACAAATTACTCGAATTGCTGACGGAACCGGGCAGCCATCTATTGCAAACTCGGCAGGTCAATTCTTTAGAGTGGCGCAATCGCCCGGACACCTTCGGTGGCAAGCTGACGAAACTGTGGCGGTTAGTGATGAACGACGCTCAGCAAGCACGTGTGCTGGCAGAAAAGCTCAAGGGTCAGTTACCAGCCACACATGATTGGCCTGAGCTTTACAAACAAGGCACCATGGCCGAACTATTGGATATAACGCGCTACCTGGTCCGCAACCATCAGCTAAAGCTTTGGCAACTGGCCATGCACAACCTGAACAACAGCGAAGACGCCGCCGCACTTGCCACATTTTACCAATCGAACAGCGACGCCGAGAAAGCACTGAAACCGCAATGGGCCTTGTTAGAAGATAATATTCTGGATGCTTGTGAAAGCGAAATAGACAGAACAGAGGACCCCGATCATCTGGAAAACATATTAGCTGACCTTTACCGCATAGAAGATGCGTTGGAACTGGATGTAAGGCCTTGTATCCACGATATTTACGGTAAGGTCTTTGAAGATGACTGTGGCGACGAGGCATTTGACGAACCGCTTGCAAGCTACTACCAATACCCGGAAACGCCCGATGAACAAGGTGATATTGAAAGGCAGCTTTTGAGGGTGAGGGCAGAAGTGGATGAGATGTTTTTGGGGGGCTGTTGAAGGTTTCAGGGGACAGATTTGAAATCTGTCCCCGCTTTTCACTAGATTTTCAAAGTGTCTCAGCTTAGCGATGGGATCTGGTCACCATTGATGCCATGGGATGTCAGAAAAAGATCGCGGCCGCCAAGAAACGCGGTACCACATTGTAAAAGAGTTTACAGAAGAATTTCAAGAGCTTAGCTGTTAGCGGCCCGTCAGCACTGGTATATCGAGAATAAATTGCATTGGTCTTTGGACGTAGCACTGCATGAAGACGCCTGTAAAATCCATCGTGGTTACGCCGCTGAGAACCTCGCGAGAGTGCGTCATATCGCGTTGAATTATCTAAAAGGTGAAACGAATTTTAAAGGCGGCATCCGGCGCAAACAGAAGAAAGCGGCACTGGATGAACACTACCTTGCTGCGATTCTCGCGGTGTGAAATGTTTCATGCGTTTTCCCTGCAGCCCTGCCCCCGTCAGACTCGAAACCTCTTTAAACGCGAAAGTTAGTTAAGCGAAGGCTCCATGAAAAAGACTCCTACCGAACCAACCTGGAAATACGAACGTGGAGAAGGTCGCCATAAGCATCGCTGGAAAAATGACTACGCCGGTTTCGAGCCTGGAGATAAAGGCCCGGTCGGGAAGTGCCCCAAAAGTATGACAGAGGATCTGGCGACTAAAATCCTCAACCAAGGTGTGCCATACTACGATGATCCGGGCGATCAAATACCGGCAAAGATCTACACAGTGTACAAAGGTGTGATTTACGAAGCGGCACCTACGATGCCCGGCATCTCCTGGCACGGATATCCTTGGCGAGGTGATCTGAAAGGCCGCAGGCCCCTGCCGGGTAAAATTATTAAATGGCTGAGAAGGCAAGCGGAACAAGCCGGCCACGGTAACGAGTTTGAGCAATGGCTAAACAACTATACTTAGGTTCCAGAGATGGCGTTTTTCTGGAATTACAGCTGGACACCAAGCGAGCTGATGAGCCCGGCCTGATTTGGGGCAAGGGGCGTCTGCGTATTAATGGTTCAGACGCTCTGGCCGGTGAACACGATGGAGCTGTTGAGTGGACATGGGTGGACTTGTTGGAATGGCTTGCCAAAAACTGGGCCTACCTTCTGTGCGAGCAGAGCTTCCCCTTTCTGGTTGCGGCCACTGAGATTTCTACGTTAATGAGAGATTTGGAAAAACGCTGGGAGAACATGGCTGAAGAGAGGGTTGAAGATGAAGAGGAAGAAGCCTATCGCTTTCTCGATCGTCATGATCTGGTAAGTGCCTTTAAGGGGCTTTATTTCCCCGCCATTTTTGTCATGCGTCAGGGGGCCTTGGTAGAGGTTTCCAATGTTGAGAATGGAAAGACAGTGCGCCTTCCGCTGGAGCAGGTCGTTACGGATTTGGAAGCAATCGGTAACAAACTTGCAAGCCTGGCTCACGGCGCCGGTGAGGGGCGTGGCCAGCTGGCAGCGCAACAATGGTTGGCTCGCGAACAACAGCTGGAAAGCAGGGCGCTGCCCCTGTTAACTGGGCTATCTACTGAAGCGCTAGCCCTGATGAACCCTGAAAATGACTCTACATTTTGGGAGCAAGACCCAGCAGCGCCCCTGGCGGATAGCGAATTGATGGCCGCAGCAAGGATGACTAGCGGTGTGCTCCTTGCAGAAGGGCAGGTGCAAATCTTCGACATGATTCGCGGTTTGGATAACACCTCTACGGATGAGCTGGATACATTGACAGATGCCTTGGCCATTGACTTTAAAGAAGTGGGCAAACCCTATGATCAAGGCTATTGGGCCGCAACTTGGCTACGTCGAAAGCTTTGCCTGAAGGAAGCAGGGGTTGTTCAACCGGCGGTGTTGTTAAGGGCATGGGGTGTTCGAATTCAGGATTTTGAAATGCCTGACTGTAAGTTGGATGCGTTAGCGTGCTGGGGGCCTAGACATGGCCCAGCGATACTTGTCAACAAATCGCACGAAAGCACGCCCGCGAACCTGCATGGTGAAAACACAACGCTAGCCCACGAAATATGTCATCTTCTTTTAGACCGCAAAGGCGCATTACCCGTTGCCGAAGTACTAAACGGCAATACCCCTGAACGTCTAGAAAAACGTGCCCGGGCATTTGCGGCTGAATTTTTGTTGCCCAGATGCATTGCCGCTACCGCAGTGCAGCAAGCCAGTGCTCTAAAAGATGCCGTGGTCAATCTGTCTGATAAGTATGCTGTAAGTAATGAGCTGGTCTGCTGGCAGATTATCAATTCTGAAACCTATACAGCGTTAACGGACAGCGAACAGCGCTGGTTGCAAAGCCTGGTTGGGCGCAAAGGCTGAGGCTGTACTCGCCTCGCTCCTGTTCTGAGCAAACACAGCTTTTTTTGTGATTCAAAGACGTTGGATGCGCTAATTAGATCCGACAACTTTATTCTTGGGTGATATATGGGCTATGAAGAAGACGACACAAATCAACCCAGGCAAGAGCTTTCCGAAACGGGAGTGCAAATAGGTATAGAGCTTGATGAGGATGAAGGCGTTATTGAGCCATTTGACCCCAGTAAGATCACGATCGAACAAAAAGCAGTGCCAATGGACACAATCTTGCGCCGATTGAAGCAAGGGACCTTAATTCTGTCGCCGTCGTTTCAGCGCAAAGAGGTCTGGAACGACAGTAAGAAGAGCCGGCTGATTGAATCGATTATGCTCAATATTCCTCTGCCGATGTTTTATGTGGCTGAGGATGACTTGGGCAAATGGGAAGTTGTGGATGGATTGCAACGTTTGGCGGCCATCCGTAATTTTTTGTACGGTGACAAAGATGGTGTGTTACTGAAGCTCAAAGATCTTGAGTTTTTAAGTAAACGCTTTGATGGCAAGACATTCAGAGCTATTGAGAGTAACCCCGAGGATCAGAAGATCGTAAATACACTGTTAGAAACAGAAATGCGATTTACGATTATCAATCCAGGTACGCCAGAAGCGGTTAAACGCAACATTTTCAAACGTATTAATACCGGGGGAATGCCTTTAACATCGCAAGAAATTCGCCATGCACTGTATGAAGGGCAGTCATCAGACTTGCTGCAAGAAATGGTTGCCTTAGATGATTTTATCAATGCAGTGGGTCGACGTATTGACGACAGCCGCATGGGGGCCAGTGAACTTATTCTCCGGTTATTATCATTCATGATTATGGATAGGGCTGCATATAAGTCCGGAATGGATGAGTGGCTCAGTAATGCTATGCGCCTTATTAACGTATTCCCAAGCCCAACTGCCGAACAAGTCAAGATTGTTTTTAAAGATACAATACAACCTGATTTGAAACTTCAGAATATTGGGGAAGTTAAAACAAGATTTAGCTTGGCCATGCAGCGTGCCGCCCAGTTGTTTAAAGGTCACGCGTTCAGAAAATCTTTGCCTGGTGATGAAAGAAAATCACCCGTGAACAAATCTTTGTTCGAAGTTTGGGGCAACCTCCTTGCAGAAATGCCAGAGCCTGAATTTAATCTGTTGCTAGTAGAAAAAGAAAGATTTTTCTCAGATTATGAACATCTGCTTAGCAAGCCGGAATTTGTAAATTCCATCAGCCGACACTCCTCTTCACAAAAGGGGGTTATAGACAGTTTCCAAAGCGTTTCACGACTTATTCAGAACTTTTTGGGTCATATAAATGATTAATAGCCTTTCGATCAACAACTTTAAATCCTTCCCCAACGAAACGCTGGATTTAGCACCGTTAACCTTGTTGGCAGGCCTGAACAGCAGCGGTAAGAGTTCTGTCATACAGGCATTAAGAATGCACAATGCAGCGCTGGCTGGTCAATCACCTTTGCTGACAGGCTATGGCGGTCTGGATGAACTACGTTCTCGGTTTTCAAGCCCTAAAGATGCTGTAACCGTTGGTCTGCGTTGGAAGGGTGGCCAAACTAGCAATTTAGTGCTGAACGATAATCATCTTGATCAGCCAAAAAAAGGTCCTGAATTTTTCTATGTGGGAGCTGATCGTCTGGGGCCGCAGCCCAACTTGCCTATGTCAGGCAATTTGTTAACCAGCCCGCATGTGGGTGATCGGGGTGAGTTTGCTTTTGATTTTGTTACTCGGCTTATCGAACAAAACTACATTGTTCCAGACCTATTGCGCCACGATAATGCTCAAAGTATGACGTTTGAGCATGTGCTGCAGGGTTGGCTATCTGAAATATCGCCCGGCGTAAAGTTCACGTTTAATCGTGTAAAAAAAGCCGATATTACCCATGCAGAGGTGGACTCTTTTCGTCCAACCAATGTGGGTTTTGGCTTAAGCTATACCTTGCCCATTATTGCTGCGGCCTTGGGTTCAGCTGCCAAGCCTGTCAGTGATGAGGGCAATAGTCAGTGGGTGGAAGCGTGGGAAGCACGTAAGCAGACTAATGGTGTACTGCTTGCGCTTGAAAACCCCGAAGCGCACCTGCATCCTAGAGGGCAAACGGCTATGGGGCGCCTTCTGGCACTTTGCGCAGCCCATGGGACGCAGGTTGTTGTGGAAACCCATAGCGAGCATGTTATGGATGCCATACGCATCGCCGTAAAAAGTAATGAAATAACCAGCGATCAAGTTAAGTTTTATTACTTCTCAAAAAATAATGATATGCCTACAAAGGTGCATTCGCCTGTTCTTAGTGAAAACGGCAAGCTCGATTTCTGGCCAGAAGGGTTCTTTGATCAAACGTTGAAAAACCGAGCAATGCTTGCCAAGAGGTAGTAATCAATGGATTTGATTTTTTGCATCAACCAGAATAGCTTCCCAGCAGTAGACTCCTGTACCGGCAACGAGTTGTTTGATGATGCAGTACAGGGTGTGCTGGCTTTACTGGGTGGGGGCAAAGATCGGTGTCTGTTTTACTACGACTCAAATGGTGAGTCGTTACATTCTCTGGATATTGCAGAAGGCTTTACCTACGAAAACTTTCTACAAGGCTGCGATCCCGATCTTCAGCTGTTTTTGTACGAAGTTGAAGATAAAAGCCCTGCGCTGGACGCTCTCACGGATGATCAGATCGACGAAATGGCGGCTTATAATTTTTATCTCGCAGGCCATGCATTGGATCATTATTCCGATGTATATAGCCTCGCTTGGGTGACTTCGGGTTTTTTGTTGAGCCTTGCTACAGACCCAAAATGGCAGAAGGAAGCGCTTAGAATTAGCAAAACCGGTGATAGCGGCCGGTTTGTTGATGATTTTCTCTTACTTAAAAACGTAGCCAGCCAGAAGCATGGCAAGCTTCATTGGCAGCAGCTTCACACCATCGATCTGAATACATTTCTTTCAGGCCACGTTGCTTCTAACGAATTTATCGACTGGTTTGCGCAGCTGGAAACAGCTAATCAGAAAATAGTAGCTGATAAAATAAAGCTGGCGGTTGACAAAGGTTTTCAGGGTGGCAGGCCACTTTTTGATAGCCTTAATAATAGTGATGCCGTAAGAGAAATTCGTATGTCTGCTTTTGCTGGTGGTGCAATCAGAGTACTTTTCAAACATCATTTTGAAAAAAATTACATACTGTTAATCGGTTTCATCAAGCATAGCGATGACGAAGGCTACGCCAAAAATATAACCGCAGCTGAGCGAATCTATAATAATATGCTAAATTGACATTCTACTTAGTCGGCCCTGCATAAATAAAAAATCAATAATACTAATGCGTTTTTTGCCAGGGCTAAAAATAGTCGGTGTTGTTATAGTATTCCGTAGCGAAAGTGATGAAGTGTCAGAAGAACCTATGATTCGTTACTACATCAGTTCGGCCGAGCTGAGCGCAAAAAAGCTCGCGGAAGCGGACCGTCAGCACTGGTATATCGAGAATAAATTGCACTGATCTTTGGATTGCGGCACTGGATGAAAACTATCATGCTGCGATTCTCGCGGTATGAAATGTTTCATGTGTTTGCCCAGGAACACTAAAGGCTTGTTGCGGCAATACATGCCGAAGGAAACCGACCTCTCTGTGTTCAGCCAGGATGAGCTGGACGTTTTTGTCTTCCAGCTCAACACACGGCCTCGAAAGCGGTTAGGCTTTAAACCACTGCTGGAAGTGTTTATGGATCTGATCAACCGTACCCACGAAGCGCCATCAGGCGTTCATTAAACCGAGTGTTGCACTTGGAGTTGGAGACCGCCCAACTACGATCGGAGTGTCATGAGATATGCACTATAACTCGTCACTTCAGACGGTAAACTTCGAGAAGCTATTTACGTGGGCTATAATTAAGCATGCCTAGTTAAAGGGAGTCAAATATAGTTTGATGATCAAAGGCTTTTCTAAATCTACCTTCAAATCTGGGTCTTTAATGAGCTCTGATCAATGAGTAATTCAATTTCAAAGATTCCTTTCGCACGAATTAAAGTCGCATATGTAGCGGGCTTTCTCAGCATTTTTTTTTCGTTATTTAGTTGGGTTGGTTTTGGTATTCTTAATCTTGATAGTCAACCATATGCCCTCATGTTTTGGTTGTTTTTTTTAGGTATGAGCTACAGGTTTGTTAAATTTCCAAAGCTATTGTTGTTGCCTCTTATTTTCGCGTATCTTGGTTTTTTTTTAGCAACGTTAGCTGACTTATCTTCGCTAGATATTAATCTTCTTGGTCGCGCGGGATTTAATTACCTTTCTTTTTATATCATATTCATTGGGTTTTATAATTTTATTTCCAGGTTTGGCGTACCTATAAATCTGCTATGGTTTGCTCTTTTTCTTTGGGCCATGGGTGCACTTGCAGAAATTTTTTATCCAGAGGTTATGTCGATCCTTTCGCCAAGGAGAACTACAAGTGATAGAGGATTAACTTCGTTTGCGCCGGAGCCTACGTTTTTTGCGGTATTTTCAATTTTTGTATTATGGATAATTTGTTGTCACTATAGTTATTCTAGGCGAATTGTTGTTCTTTCGCTATTCACATCACTAGTTTTTGTTGTGGTTCTGGCAAAATCTACTATGGGCATTTTGTTTTTAAGTATATTTTTAGTTTTTATATTTTTATATGTTACATTAAAGAAGTGGGTAAGCTGGAAAGATCCTTTTTTGCTTTTAGCAACTGCTTTTTCTGTTCTGGCCATTCCCTATTTTGGAGCTCAGTATTTTTCTAATGCGAGTGATATTAATCGCATCGGTGTTGTTGTAAAGTCTGTGTTTTTAGAAGGTAAATACCTAGATATATTTTTAAGTGATGCAAGTATGAACAGTCGGCTAGAAGATGTTGTATTTTCTTTCCACGGCTTCTTTATGAATTTGGGGATGCCGGGGGGGGGCTTCGAGCTTCTCTGATATGCGATTGACCTTGAATGAATATTACGGCGGCATTTTTTGGTACTCAACTGGCTCAAATAAAATTATGAGTTGGCTAGGAGATTGGTCTTATCAGCTAGGAGTATTTGGAATATTGATGCTGGTTGTATTATTCAAATCTCTTTATAACGGAAGTCTAACTAGACTACTTGAGCTAGTGGTTTTAGCCGTGTTCTTGTTAGCAGCCATCCCTGTAGGTTTTCCTTTAGTTCCTGCACTCATGGCTTTATGGGTTTACAAGGACAACTGTAAAAGACGTACTGTTTATCAAAATATTTGAGTAATTTAAAGGAAGTATCAAACTTAAGAATTATAGAATAAGTGCAGCACTTTGGGTCAACTAAGTAGCGAATAGAAAGCTGACCTATTGCTTTACCGACCAAAGACCAAAGACCAAAGGCCAAAGACCAAAGCGAAGAAGATGTTAGGTGCTTACGGCTGACCAAGGCATTATGATACTAGATTTCGGCCTTCTTGAGTGTAGGTTAGGGCCTGCAATCGATTACACAAGTGCTGAACTGTCGTAACTAAACTATCGGTCAGGAAGTTTTTTTGCAATCGAGGCGAGAGAGACTGCGAAACGAAACTAGAAAGCTAATTGTCGCCTTATCGACGCAAAAAAAACATTCAAAGCTTACCAAAGAGTACCATCGCAATGATGCATTGGGTGATAAAATAAAATAAGTACGAATTGAATCTAGATTAGATAGCCACCTTTATAAGGTGATCTAAAACTGTCTAAATCAGTAATTAGTAGATTTATAATTCGATTTATCCGGTTAGAACAGCAGTCGGTGGCAGGCAATTTCCGTCTCGGTCACAAGGATTCTAGTGCGACTTCCCTAATTGAAAGGATCGCGATTCCTGTATCTTTGTAGGCTGCGTACTGAAACTGAAAGCCCACTTAGTTATAGATGTCATAATCCGTGAATTAAAGTTTACCAGAGGGGTAGTACATACGCTGGCATTGGACAACGGTTCTGAGTTTGCGAACCATCAGACGTTTAGTCAAACGCTGGCGCTGGCTTCGTATTTCTGTGATCTTTACCGATCCAGTCAGTGAGGCCCACGCGAGAATGCGAACGGCGTAATGAGGCAATACTTCTTTGAAGAGGCCGACGTAGCCGAAGCGCTCAGAAAGACAATTAGGCGAGTCGCGAACATACTAAACAACCAGCCAAGAAAGCGGCTTGGCCATCGCACACCGGCGTGCGTTTTTCGAGGCAAATGCCCAGGAAGTTCAGATGCGATTGGTGTCGCACTTGAAACTTAAATTAAAGACTATAGGTGTATGAGTGAATTGCGATTTAGTTAGTGTTTATTTGCCAACCTTTAACAGAGTTGACCTTTTAAAAAGAGCTGTCTCATCGGTTCTTGAGCAATCATATGAGAATATCGAGTTATTGATTGTAGACGACGGCTCAGATGATGGTACAACATCGTACCTCGAAAAGTTGACTTCTGAAGATTCTAGGGTTCGTGTTTTAGAAAAGAATGGTCCGAAGGGAGCACCTGCATCAAGAAATACAGCTATAGAGAATGCTACTGGAAAATATATCACTGGTTTAGATGATGATGATTATATTGAGTTCAACCATATTGAGCTCTTGTTTAGTAAGTATGTACCATCAGTTTCTTGCGTTTTTTCAAGACGGTACAACTGGAAAGATCTGGTTTTTTCTCCAGTTTGTTATCTTGCAAAGCGCGTTCATTTTCAGCAGCTTTTATATTTTAACATTATTGGAAACCAAGTTTTTACAGAAACTTGGAAGCTGAAAAAAATTGATGGTTTTGATGAGAGGTTCCCGGCACTCCAAGATTATGATACTTGGCTTAGGTTGGTTAAAGAATTTGGGCCGGCTAAGATGATTGTCTCGAATTCATATAATGTTGACACTGCTCATGGCGCTGAAAGAATAACAGATAATTGGGAAAGAAGAGTTTTTTCCTTTTGTATGCTTGAGAAAAAGCATGTTGATGAGAGTCAGCGGGCTATAAGAAATAGTTTTTGTTTGCGAAAATACATAATTAGTAACGGAGTTGCTGGCGATATCCGCTGGTTTTATTTTTTTAATCCTATGAATTTTAGGATAATTCTTAGCATGACTAAAAAATATATAAACATTACCTTCAATAAAATTTTTTGAATCTTGGGTTCATAGAATAATAGCTGGATATTAGTTTTTGGTATACACCATTTTTGTAAGCTAGTGATAATAGGTATCAATGAAGTTTTTTACTAAACCAATTAAGAAGATGTGATGTTGAAAATTGCTCTTATTAATACAGTAGTTGATCGTGGTGGTGCAGGGCGTATTGTAGCCGATATCCACAGAACGATACATGATGCAGGCCATTCTAGCTTTGTATTTTACGGGCGGGGGAGACAGCCTGACGACGAGTCGATGATGAAGTTTTCCGATGAGCTTGGTGTTCTTATTCATGGAGCTGGTTCAAGGCTTTTTGATGCCCAAGGACTTCTTTCTTTACGCGCCACACATCGGTTAATTAAGCTGCTTACCCAATTTGAGCCTGACGTGGTTCATCTTCACAATGCCCACGGGTATTATCTTAATTTCCCGTTGTTTTTCAACTATCTGAAAGAGCAGTCACTTCCTTTGGTCTGGACGCTCCATGATTGTTGGCCTTTCACAGGGCACTGTGCTCACTTTGAGTATGTGGGCTGTGATAGATGGAAAATAGGCTGTGGGAGCTGCCCACAGACTCGAGAATATCCTGCTACATTTTTGGACAGGTCTCGAGCCAATTATGAGAAGAAACGTAGCAGCTTCACCAGTCTGTCGAAATGCAGAATAGTAGCGCCTTCTCAATGGCTGAAAAATCACATCGATCAATCGTTTCTTAAAGACTACCAAAATCTGGTTATTAACAATGGCGTGGATCTTGAAGTATTCAATCGTATTCCGGGTGCTACGTTTTTTGGTGATTTAACAAAAGATGGTAAGAAAATAATCCTTGGTGTGGCGAGTATCTGGAATAAAAAGAAAGGTGTTGAGGTTTTTGCTGAGCTATCTCACCTATTGCATGCTGGTGAACGCCTGGTGCTCGTTGGCAAAATGTCGAAGCACCTTAGACAAACTTTTTCTGAAAACGTTGTGCTGATAGATCGTGTCGATGATTTAGCTGCCTTGGCTAAGCTGTATTCTTTGGCCAACGTTTTTGTAAACCCTACGTTTGAAGATACCTTTCCCACTACGAATCTGGAGGCATTGGCTTGTGGGCTGCCTGTAGTGACGTTTCCTACCGGAGGAAGTCCAGAGACGATTAATTTTCGTTATGGTTCGGTTTGTTCACCAACTGCTCTGGGCGCACTTAAGGCGGCGCGGTCCTTTTATGTGTTAGACGCTGAGGTTGTTGCCGAGGAGTGTCGAGCTCACGCAGTAAAGAATTTTAATAAGTGGGATCGGTTCCAGGAATATATACAAGTTTATAAAGAACTCGTGAATGATAAGGACTTAATGTATGACTAAAAAAGCGTTGATTACAGGTGTGACTGGCCAAGATGGCTCTTACCTCGCTGAATTCTTGCTCGAGAAGGGTTATGAAGTTCATGGCATCAAACGCCGTGCCTCATCGTTTAACACTCAGCGTGTGGATCATATTTATCAAGATCCTCACGTAAAGCACCAGAATTTCGTTCTTCACTACGGCGATCTTACAGACTCCTCTAACCTCACCCGTATTTTGCAGGAAGTCCAGCCCGATGAAGTCTACAACTTAGGCGCTCAGTCCCACGTAGCGGTGTCGTTCGAATCTCCGGAATACACTGCCGATGTGGATGCGATGGGCACCTTGCGGTTGCTGGAAGCTATTCGCCTGTTGGGGTTGGAAAAGAAAACAAAATTTTATCAAGCCTCGACGTCAGAGCTTTACGGACTGGTACAAGAAACACCGCAAAAAGAGACTACGCCGTTCTACCCGCGCTCGCCTTATGCGGTAGCCAAGCTTTACGCTTACTGGATTACGGTGAATTACCGTGAGGCATACGGTATGTACGCTTGTAATGGCCTGCTGTTCAACCACGAATCTCCTCGGCGCGGTGAGACCTTTGTTACCCGCAAGATTACTCGTGGTTTGGCCAACATTGCTCAGGGTCTTGAAGACTGTTTGTACATGGGCAACATGGACGCGCTGCGCGACTGGGGTCACGCTAAAGATTACGTACGCATGCAATGGATGATGTTGCAGCAGGAGCACCCGGAAGATTTTGTGATTGCCACCGGAGTTCAGTATTCCGTTCGCCAGTTTATTGAATGGTCGGCTAAGGAGCTGGGTCTGATGCTGCGTTTTGAGGGGCAGGGCGTTGATGAGGTGGCAGTGATTGAAGCCATTGCGGGCGATAGCACTCCGGCGTTGAAGGTTGGAGATATTGTTGTTCGAGTGGACCCGCGCTATTTCCGTCCGGCTGAAGTGGAAACTTTATTAGGCGATCCTACCAAAGCGAAAGAAAAGCTGGGCTGGACTCCAGAAATCACTGTACAAGAAATGTGTTCGGAAATGGTGGCAAACGATTTGAAAATCGCCAAACGCCACGCGCTGCTCAAGCAACATGGTTTCGCAGTTCCGGTTTCAGTGGAGAATTAATTGGTTATGGCTAAGCAACGCATATTGGTAGCAGGGCACAAAGGTATGGTGGGTTCCGCGCTGGTACGACAACTGCAGAACAACTCTGACGTTGAACTGATTACCCGTAGTAGGTCCGAATTGAACTTACTGGACCAAGCAGCGGTGCAGCAGTTTTTCCGGCAGGAACACATTGACCAGGTTTATCTCGCTGCAGCAAAAGTAGGTGGCATACATGCTAACAGCACCTATCCAGCGGACTTTATCTACGAAAACCTAATAATCGAAGCCAATATTATTCACGCTGCCCATCTAGTTGGCGTTCAGAAATTGCTGTTCCTCGGCTCTTCGTGCATTTACCCAAAGATGGCCGAACAGCCCATGAAAGAAGAGGCCTTGCTAACGGGAGCGCTTGAGCCCACCAACGAATCTTACGCCATAGCTAAAATCGCCGGCATCAAACTGTGCGAGGGCTACAATCGCCAATACGGCCGTGACTACAGAAGCGTAATGCCCACTAATCTTTATGGCTTGAATGACAATTTTCACCCAGAAAATAGCCACGTAATCCCAGCCATGATGCGCCGTTTTCATGAAGCGAAATGCGCCGGAGCTGATGAAGTGTTGGTATGGGGAAGCGGCAAGCCTATGCGTGAATTCCTGCATGTAGACGACATGGCTGCCGCTAGTGTGTATGTGATGGGCCTGAACAACGATACGTACGAGGCCAATACTCAGCCCATGCTTTCACATATCAATGTGGGCACCGGCGTGGACTGTACGATTCGCGAATTGGCTGAAACCATGAAGCGTGTGATTGGCTTTGACGGGGAGTTGGCGTTCGACGCCAGCAAACCTGACGGTACGCCGCGTAAATTGATGGATGTTTCGCGGTTGCGGGCGCTTGGGTGGCAAGCGAGCATTTCGCTGGAATCTGGGCTTCAGCAAACGTATAGCTGGTTTGTCGCAAATCAGGGAGTGCTGAGAGGTTAAAGCCCTCTCGGTTTCCGCTGCTGCGAAGACATCATCAAGTAGTTCACCAAAGGAGCGAACATGCTTACCCCTGTAGTGATGGCCGGAGGTAAAGGCTCTCGGCTTTGGCCCCTATCCCGGCAGCTTAACCCCAAACAGTTTTTGAAACTTTGTGGAGATTTCACATTATTGCAGCAGACTCTGGCACGGCTTGAGGGCTTAGATGTCGCCGTGCCGGTAATCATCTGCAATGAGGAGCACCGCTTTATAGTGGCGGAACAGCTTCGGCAGTCCAGGATAACTAATGCCGATATTTTTCTGGAGCCGGTTGGGCGTAACACCGCACCCGCAATAGCGCTGGCAGCGATCAAGGCCAGAATGGATGGGCACGACCCCCTGTTGCTGGTTCTCGCCGCTGATCATTACATTGAAAACCAAGAGGTTTTCCGGCAAGCCGTAATGCAGGCAAAAAAATTGGCGGGGCAAGGTAAGCTCGTAACATTCGGTATTGTGCCAAAACATGCAGAAACCGGATACGGGTATATACAACGCGGTGAAGAGTTGGGTAACGGTAGCTACCGAGTCGCTGGATTTGTGGAAAAGCCAGACCTGGTAACCGCTCAGGGCTATTTGGCTGGTGGCGACTACTACTGGAACAGCGGCATGTTCATGTTCAAAGCTAGCGTGTACCTGAGGGAGTTGGCTGAGTTTCGCCCAGATATTCTCGACGTTTGCGAAAAGTCACTGGAGGAAGCTCATAAGGATTTGGATTTTATACGAGTTGATGCTGCCACTTTCGCCCAGTGCCCCGAAGATTCCATCGATTACGCAGTAATGGAGAAAACTCAGGAGGGCGTTGTAGTTCCTTTGGATGCGGGTTGGAGTGATATCGGCTCTTGGTCGGCCTTGTGGGAAATTGGCGATAAAGATGAACAGGGCAATGTTTGCAAGGGCGATGTGTTGGCACTGGAGACCCATAACAGCCTCATCCACGCGGAGCATAAACTGGTTGCAACATTGGGTGTGGATAACCTGGTAGTGGTAGAAACCAAGGATGCAGTATTAGTGGCACACAAAGACCGGGTGCAGGAAGTGAAAAAAATAGTGGAAGCCCTTAAAAACGACGGTCGCCATGAGCATATGAACCACCGCGAAGTTTATCGGCCCTGGGGTATCTACGATTCCATTGATAACGGTAATCGCTATCAGGTCAAGCGAATCACGGTCAAACCCGGAGCGAAGCTGTCGGTCCAGCTACATCATCATCGTGCCGAGCATTGGATCGTTGTTAGCGGGACTGCGATGGTGACGAATGGAGAGGATCAGTTTTTGGTTACCGAAAATCAGTCCACGTACATCCCGATAGGGCAGGTGCACTGCCTGGAGAACCCAGGTGTGATTCCGTTGGAGCTCATTGAGGTTCAGTCAGGTTCCTATCTTGGAGAAGATGACATAGTGAGGTTGAAAGATCAGTATGGCCGCGCTTAGCTCGAATAAGCTTAAGGTCTCGATTATCACGGTGTGCTTTAATAGTGAAAGTACAATTCGTGACACGCTGGATTCCGTGCGGTCACAAAACTATGAAAATATAGAACATATAATCGTGGACGGTGGTTCGTCTGATCGCACCATGGACATTGTTACAGAGTACCGGGAATGGCTGGGGCCTGTTGTCAGTGAGTCAGACAAGGGCCTTTACGACGCAATGAACAAGGGCATTGGTATGGCCAGCGGCGATATCATTGGCATTTTGAATTCTGATGATTTCTATGAAAGTACGAATGTTATCGAAGTGGCGGTCGCGGTTTTTCTCAGTGACCCCGATCTCGACATTCTTTTTGGTGATGTGGTTTTTGTTAATTCTGAGGATCTCGACACGATCACCCGCTTTTACCGTGCCGGACATTTTCGGCCCTGGAAATTGCGTTTTGGTTGGATGCCGCCTCATCCAGCCACTTTTGTGACCAAAGCTGTTTATGAAAAGCATGGAAAATATCGGCTGGACATGAAAATCTCGGCTGATTACGAGATGTTTGTGCGTTGGCTTAGCAAGGCGAAGCTGAAGTATATTTGGGTAGACCGAGTGATTGTAAGGATGCGGGCAGGGGGGGTTAGCACTGGCGGTTTGAAAAGCAGTTTGATTCTCAATAAGGAAATTGTTCGTGCCTGCAAGGAGAACGGTCTGTACACCAATTTGATGCTCGTGCTTACCAAGATTCCCTTCAAGTGCTTAGAACTCTTGAGGCTCCCCAAGCGCGTCAAGGATTAGGGAAAATACTTGTGAATATTGTGCTAACTGGCGCGACCGGTTTTTTAGGTGCCCGTCTTGCGGATCAGATTGATCGGCAAGGCGACTTGAACCTGACCTATATTGTAAGGAGGGCGTTACCCGCAGGCGATAAGTGTGAGGTCGTTATGGGTAGCCTGGACGCCTGCACGGATTGGTCTGCAGCCCTGAAGAGCCAAGAAGTCGTTATTCATGCAGCCGCTCGGGTCCACATCATGAAAGAAGAGGTGGCGGACTCACTGGCGGAATACCGCAAAGTAAACGTTGAAGGAACCCTCAATCTTGCTCGCCAAGCCGGGGCTGCAGGGATAAGACGGTTTATCTTTATCAGTTCGATCAAAGTGAGCGGCGAGCAAACCGCCATAGGCCAGCCATTTTTTGCGGATGATGTACCATCACCCGAAGATTTCTACGGTATCTCCAAGCATGAGGCAGAGCAGGGTTTACGCCAGATAGCGGCCGAGACTGGGATGGAAGTCGTCGTCATTCGCCCGCCTCTGGTGTATGGCCCGGGTGTAAAAGGCAACTTTGCCAGCATGATCAAGCTGGTTGGCAAAGGCCTGCCGTTGCCGCTGGGTGCGGTGCATAACAAGCGTTCGCTTGTCGCTCTGGACAATCTTGTGGACTTGATCATCACCTGCATCGATCACCCCGGTGCAGCAAATGAGACGTTTCTGGTGAGTGACGGTGAGGACCTGTCCACAACCCAATTGCTTCAAGGCGTTGCCGAGGCGATGGGTAAGCCTTCACGGCTTATTCCGGTTCCTGCGGGCTTGCTACAATTTGGTGCCACCTTGCTGGGAAAAAAAGCTATGGCTCAGCGTTTGTTAGGATCTCTTCAGGTTGATATCAGCCACACCCGAAAGTGTTTAAACTGGACGCCTCCTCTTACTGTAAAGCAGGGCCTTCAGCGTTGTTTTCCCAATCAGCAGGATTGATTTTGTGATTCGTACCTTGGATTTTGTGTTTTCGTTACTCGGCCTGGTGTTTGGTTTCCCGGTGTTGCTGGCGCTTTGCGTTATTGGCTTGTTTGACACCGGCTCCCCTGTTTTTCGGCAGGAGCGGGTGGGGCGGGATAAAAAGCCGTTTACTTTGGTGAAGTTTCGCACTATGTCTGTAGACACAGCGTCGGTGGCCAGTCACTTGGCGAGCAGTTCTTCCATCACCAGGTTTGGGCAGTTTTTGCGCCGAACCAAGTTGGATGAGTTGCCGCAGCTTTGGAACGTGCTGAAAGGCGAGATGAGTCTTGTTGGGCCGCGCCCCTGTTTGTTTAATCAGGAAGAGCTGATTCAGCAGCGGGAACAGCGTGGGGTGTTAGCGGCGCGGCCGGGGGTTACCGGTTTGGCGCAGGTGAACGATATTGATATGTCGACGCCTGAGCTTCTAGCAACAACGGATGCCAAGATGCTGGTGAATCTGACGGTGCCGGCGTACTTCAAGTACATTTTCATGACGGTCTCCGGGAAGGGCTCTGGTGATCGTATTCCTGGTCGAGAGTAGTTTTGGCACGTTCGCCAGGAAGGCAAGAGGTCGCTATGTTTAATGCATTTCTTCAATTATCCCGCTTTAAAAAGCGCGTAATCTCCCTGTTTGTGGATTTTATCGCGCTTTCTTTTGCGCTCTGGGCGTCTTTTGCGTTGCGCCTGGACGTGGCTTTGTGGGAACCAAACAGAGCTCAGTTGCTGATTTCTCTGCTTACTGTTGTGTTTACGCTGGGTGTGTTCGTCCGGCTTGGTTTATATCGTGCTGTTATTCGCTACATGAGTGACCGGGCTTTTATAACCATCATCACCGGCGTTGCTGCCTCGACGCTGTTGCTGGTGTTACTTAGCTACAGCTTGAATGTGTTTGTTCCCCGTTCTGTTCCGCTAATCTACTCTGCGCTGGCGCTTATTTTTGTAGGTGGTAGCCGCATGAGTATGCGCATGTTGGTGCAATACTCTTCCGGGCGCGACAAAGAGCGCGTGGCGATTATAGGTGCCGGTCAAACCGGTGTTCAGTTGGCCAAAGCGTTACAGCAGGGTGACGAATACCACCCTGTCATGTTCATCAGTCTGATACCCGCCAACCACAAAACCTTGGTGGTGGGTTTGCCAGCGTTTGCGTTGAGCCATTTAAAAGACGCGGTGCGCAGCCTCCGTGTTGAGCGCTTGCTGTTGGCGGTGGATGCAGACATGGATGTAAATCGTCGCGAGTTGCTGACGCAGTTGGAAAAGCTGGAGTTGCCGGTACAAACCGTGCCGTCGTTTAGCGAAGTGATTGCCGGCCAGGCGCGCATTAATGACATTCGTGATCTTGAGATTGAGGACCTTTTGGGGCGTGATCCGGTGCGATCAGACAGCGCCCAGGTGGCGTCGTCGCTGTTTGGCCGTGCGGTGATGGTGACCGGCGCCGGTGGCTCCATTGGTTCGGAATTGTGCCGGCAGATTATTCGCCACCAGCCGAAATGCCTGGTGTTGTTTGAGCAGTCCGAGTTTGCCCTGTACGCCATTGAGCGCGAACTTCAGCAGATTAACGCTGCGGAAGGTTTGAATGTGTGTGTTCACCCGCTGTTGGGCAGTGTGGTGCACCGCCGCCGTTGTGAAGCGGTAATGCTTTCGTTTGGGGTACAAACGGTGTATCACGCGGCGGCTTACAAGCATGTGCCCCTGGTTGAGCACAATGTGATTGAGGGCGTGCAGAATAACGTGTTTGGTACGCTGCATACCGCAGAGGCGGCGGTGGCGGCGGGTGTTGAGCGTTTTGTGCTGATTTCAACCGACAAAGCGGTGCGCCCGACCAATGTGATGGGCGCCAGTAAGCGCATGGCAGAGCTGGTATTGCAGGGCTTGGCCCAGCGCCAGAGCGATACGGTGTTCTCGATGGTGCGTTTTGGCAATGTGCTGGGTTCGTCGGGTTCTGTGGTGCCTTTGTTCCGCGACCAGATAAGCAGCGGTGGGCCGGTTACGGTGACTCATCCGGACATTATTCGCTATTTCATGACCATCCCCGAAGCCAGCCAGCTGGTGCTGCAGGCCGGTAGCATGGGTGAGGGTGGCGAGGTGTTTGTGCTGGATATGGGCGAGCCGGTGAAAATTGCCGATTTGGCTCGCAAGATGATGCACTTAATGGGTCGCCGTGAAAGAACCGCCGAGCAGCCGGATGGCGAGATTGAATTGGTGTTCAGTGGTTTGCGTCCTGGTGAGAAACTATTCGAAGAACTGCTGATTGGTGATGATCCCCAAGGCACGGCACACCCGCGCATTATGATGGCCCGCGAAGTGTGTATGACCTGGCCAGAGGTTGCGGACACTATCAAGCAACTGCAACGCGCCAGCCATACGTTTGATTGTGAGGGTGCGCTGTCTGTTCTTAAAGCGGCACCGACGGGTTTTGCGCCTAATGGGGGTGTTGGGGATTTGGTGTGGAATTTGAACCCGCGGCCGTTGGTAGGCGATAAAGCCGGTAAAGCAGGGACAGATTTAAAATCTGTCCCGAGGGCGGGAAAAGAGAAGCTGGGACAGATTTGAAATCTGTCCCAAGGAGGAAGCCGAAGTAAAGCGGGGACAGATTTATAAATCTGTCCCCGGCCGGCTCTTGAAACCGGCAACAAGGAATTGTTCAGCCACCCGGAGTTTGTTCAGCAGTTGATCGAAGGGTTTACCCCGTTCGATGCGCCAAACACCGTTGAGTGGGGTTTTTGGTGTCGAGAACGCTGGCCACAGCTGGGAATCTTTGCAGCAGGCAGTGGATCGGGTTGTGGCGATCATACAGTCGGACCCAAACAAGGATCGTACCGACAGAATCATTACCCGCTGGCTCAAACGCCATTTGCAGCGACTTGGAGCTGAAGTACACCTGGATCAGCTCAACAGTTTGGTGGAGGACAGAGATATGTTGGCAGAGAATTTGGAAAACTTGGTTAAGAAAGAACGGCTTGAAGGCATGCTGGCAGGGCGTCAAGAAGGGCGCCAGGAAGGTGAGCACATGAAGGCTGAACAAATCCATAAAATTCATGGACAGGCATCCCCTCCTTTCTCGGCGTTCTTTACGTCAAACGCATGGCGGACAGGCACTCATATTGGTCAGAAACCCGTATTTCTTTTTGGATTGTGCCCTTGTAGTCGAAGAACTACACTGTGTTTATCCGCACATTCTACGGGGCCATCAGCCTCTACGTGCTATCATATTTTTTTGTTGCTCATGGCAAGAAGAGGTTTGTATGTACGCAATCGAGTTTGAAGCTGACATTCAGAATGGCGTCGTTAAAATTCCCCCGGAGTACGCTCGTCTCAGAAATATCCATGCCCGAGTGGTTGTGATGGTCGGGGAGTCAAAGGCGAATGCCGAGGTAATGGCGTTTTCCCGGCATTCAGCGAACGCTATCGAGGAATGGCAAGACGAGGCCGAGGACGATGTATGGACCTGACCCCAGGGGAGGTGTTGCTGTGTGAGTTCTATTTTTCGGACTTCCAGACTAGCAAACGTCGGCCAGTGATTGTGTTTAAAGATAACCTGCCGTTTGATGACTTTGTTGGCATACCGGTTAGCAGTCAGACTTGAAATATTGTCGTGGACAGGCACTTACTCTCCGCCGGTCAGCCCACCAGGACATTTACGAGATGGTGCAAAGTAGGGGACGGATTTGAAATCCGTCCCCAGTTTAGATCTGCAGCAGCCAACCACACCTTCGCTATTACCTGATTGACGAGGGGCGTTACACTGATGAGGAATTAGGCTGACATGGTTCAGCCGGCACCACCAGAGTTCTTACGAGTGTACCAACCGCATCTGCGTTATTACCTGATTGACGAAGGGCGCTACACTGATGAAGAATTGATCAGCAAGCAAACGCCGTTAAGTGGCATATTTGGGGTTGAGAACGCCGGCCATAGCTGGGAAGCCCTGCAGCAGGCGGTGGATCGGATTGTAGAAATTGTCAAAGCTGACCCGAACAAAGATCGCGTAGACAAGATCGTTACTCGTTGGATTAAGCGCCATTTACAGAGGGTGGCTCCCAAGGCCAGGCTTAATTTGGATCGGATGAGCAGTTTGGTGGAGGATAGAAATATGTTGGCAGAAAATCTGGAGAATCTGGTCAAGAAAGAGCGGCTTGAGGGTCGCCAAGAGGGTCGCCAAGAGGGTCGCCAAGAGGGTCGTCAGGAGGGTGATAGGCGCGCGTTAGAAGAAAAACGTAAAACCGTTCGTCATCTTCTTTCATTTGGCGTGCTGAGTAACGATCAGATTGCGGTAGCGACGGGGTTGTCGGTCGACGAGATCGTCAAGCTGCGAATTGAAGACAAGCATTAATAGAAGAAAAGCAGGGACAGATTTAAAATCTGTCCCCAGGGAGTAAAGCGGATAGCCGGGACAGATTTGAAATCTGTCCCGAAGGCGGAAGCTGAAGTAAAGCGGGGACAGACTTTAAGTCTGTCCCCGGGGAATAAGGTCCTGAACGGCTGGTCGTCCAGTTCAAACTGCAAAGCAACCTCGAAGTCTTGTCCGCCGTAAAAAACGCCCAAGATGGAAACATGCATGGCAGTAACCGTTCATTCCAAGACGTCCTGCCACCCCGGTGAATTTCTTTCTACAGTAACCTTACATTTCCCAGCACGAGGTTATCCCAATGAGAAAATACCGTCCCCAGGAGCAATGGCAGGGACTAAGCGCTCTCTCTTTCGGCTTGACCCCGCTCAGTTGGTTCACTAAATTACTGTTTAAATACAATAAATGGACGAAAGGTATGGATGGACCCAAGCGAGTGAGCCACGACCAGAATTTCAAGAACCTTATCATCGATTATCCACGGCAAGCCATTGAGCTTTTCAGCCCGGAAGAAGCCAGGCACATTGGCCCGAAAGCACGGGTTGTTCCCTTGCGCCAAGAGCAGTTAAAAGAGCGGCTTGGTGAGCGTTTTCGCGAGCTGGATGTCCCGTTGATGGTGGAATGGCCGGGCGGTGAGCGTGAAGCGCTATTGTTCGTGCTTGAGGAGGAAACCGACCCCGACCGCTTTTCGATACACCGCCTGGCCCATTATTGCCTGGATTTGTCGGAACTCTGTAAGACCAGTCGGGTGGTGCCAGTGGTGATTTTCCTGAACACTCGCGGCAGCGAACCTGTTCAACTGAATTTGGGTGGTGACTGCCATGAGTACCTGAGATTCCACTACATTCGCTGTGCCCTGCAGGAATTGAATGCCGAGGACTACTGGGAAAGCAGCAATTTGATCGCCCGGCTGTGTCTGAACCTGATGAAATGGGAAGAGGAGCAGAAGCTGGAAGTCTACGCCCGCGCCGTACGGGGTCTGAGCACGCTGGAGCCAGACCCCGAGAAGCAATTGAAGTATATTGACTTCATCGACATCTACTCAGCCTTGGATGATAATGAAATGGAACAATATAAAGCGCAATACCCGCAGGAGAGCAACACCATGGCCACCTTGAGTGAGCGGTTACGAGCGGAAGGCATGCAACAAGGCATGCAACAAGGCATGCAGCAAGGCATGCAGCAAGGTGAGGCCGCCGCTTTGAAAAAGCTGATCAGCCTGAAATTCGGTGAGCTTCCCCGCTGGGCCGAAGCGCAAATTCAATCTGCCGGTGTTCCAGAACTGGAGGTCTGGCTGGAAGCTATATTGACCTCGGATACGTTGGAGTCATTACTGAATCGGCATTAACGAAAGAGCTTAGCCCCTCTTTTGCGTTGCGCCTCGACGTGGCCTTGTGGGAGCCAAACAAGGCTCAGCTGCTGATTTCTCTGCTTACTGTGGTGTTTACGCTGGGCGTGTTTGTCCGCCTTGGGTTGTATCGCGCCGTTATTCGCTACATGAGCGACCGGGCTTTCATAACCATCATCACCGACGGGTTTTTCGCCTAATGGGGGTGTTGAGGATTTGGTGTGGAATTTGAATCCGCAGCCTGTGGTAGGCGGGGCCGGGACAGCCGATAAAGCCGGGACAGATTTGAAATCTGTCCCGAGGGCGGGAAAAGAGAAGCTGGGACAGATTTGAAATCTGTCCCAGAGATACCAAAGCAGGGACAGACTTTAACCTGCTGAAAAACCTGAGCGTGGTATAATAAGATTTGCTGAGTCAGGAGGACGCATGGCAACGAATCACCACGACACCGGTTACAAGGAATTGTTCAGCCACCCGGAGTTTGTTCAGCAATTGATGGAAGGCTTTGCGCCGATCGAGATTGCGCAGCTGATGAACTTCAGCACGCTCAAGAACCATAGTGGTAACTACATCACGCCGTTGTTCGAGGAAAAATTTGAAGACGTGGTGTGGTCGGTAGAGGTGACATGGGAGGGCATCACTCAACGGGTGTTTCTTTACATCTTGCTTGAGTTTCAGTCCAAAATAGACAGCACCATGCCGCTGCGACTGATGCACTACGTGGCGTGCTTTTACGATCATTTGTTGAAAACCCGAGAAACAACGGTGCGCCAAGGCCTACCACCAATTTTTCCGATGGTGCTGTACAACGGCTCTCAGCGCTGGTCCGCTCGTCAGGACATTTACGACATGGTTCAGCCGGCACCACCAGAGTTCTTACGAGTGTACCAACCGCATCTGCGTTATTACCTGATTGACGAAGGGCGCTACACTGATGAAGAATTGATCAGCAAGCAAACGCCGTTAAGTGGCATATTTGGGGTTGAGAACGCCGGCCATAGCTGGGAAGCCCTGCAGCAGGCGGTGGATCGGATTGTAGAAATTGTCAAAGCTGACCCGAACAAAGATCGCGTAGACAAGATCGTTACTCGTTGGATTAAGCGCCATTTACAGAGGGTGGCTCCCAAGGCCAGGCTTAATTTGGATCGGATGAGCAGTTTGGTGGAGGATAGAAATATGTTGGCAGAAAATCTGGAGAATCTGGTCAAGAAAGAGCGGCTTGAGGGCCGCCAAGAGGGCCGCCAAGAGGGTCGCCAGAAGGGTCGTCAGGAGGGCGATAGGCGCGCGTTAGAAGAAAAACGTAAAACCGTTCGTCATCTTCTGTCATTTGGCGTGCTGAGTAACGATCAGATTGCGGTAGCGACGGGGTTGTCGGTCGACGAGATCGACAAGCTGCGAATTGAAGACAAGCATTAATAGAAGAAAAGCAGGGACAGATTTGAAATCTGTCCCCAGGGAGTAAAGCCAGCACCAAAGTGGGGACAGACTTTAAGTCTGTCCCCGGCCGGCTCTTGAAACCGGCAACAAGGAATTGTTCAGCCACCCGGAGTTTGTTCAGCAGTTGATCGAAGGGTTTGCCCCGTTCGATGCGCCAGACACCGTTAAGTGGCATATTTGGCGTCGAGAATGCCGGCCACAGCTGGGAGGCTTTGCAGCAGGCGGTGGATCGGGTTGTGGCGATCATACAGTCGGACCCAAATAAGGATCGTACCGACAGAATCATTACCCGCTGGCTCAAGCGCCATTTGCAGCGACTCGGGGCTGAAGTACACCTGGATCAGCTCAACAGTTTGGTGGAGGACAGAGATATGTTGGCAGAGAATTTGGAGAACTTGGTTAAGAAAGAACGGTTTGAAGGCATGCTGGCAGGGCGTCAAGAAGGGCGTCAAGAAGGTCGCCAAGAAGGTGAGCACATGAAGGCTGAACAAATTGCCCGTAACCTGATTGCGATGGGTCTGCTGACCGATGCTCAAATTGCGACAGCTTCTGGCTTGTCCGATGATGAGGTCAAGGTACTTCGTAAAGAGCAGAAACACTGATAACTCTGCCATAGTCAGACGACGCGCGCATCGCGCCGCGCATGGACAGGCATCCCCTCCTTTCTCGGCGTTCTTTACGTCAAACGCATGGCGGACAGGCACTCATATTGGTCAGAAACCCGTATTTATTTTTGCATCGTGCCCTTGTAGTCGAAGAACTACACTGTGTTTATCCGCACATTCTACGGGGCCATCAGCCTCTACGTGCTATCATATTTTTTTGTTGCTCATGGCAAGAAGAGGTTTGTATGTACGCAATCGAGTTTGAAGCTGACATTCAGAATGGCGTCGTTAAAATTCCCCCGGAGTACGCTCGTCTCAGAAATATCCATGCCCGAGTGGTTGTGATGGTCGGGGAGTCAAAGGCGAATGCCGAGGTAATGGCGTTTTCCCGGCATTCAGCGAACGCTATCGAGGAATGGCAAGACGAGGCCGAGGACGATGTATGGACCTGACCCCAGGGGAGGTGTTGCTGTGTGAGTTCTATTTTTCGGACTTCCAGACTAGCAAACGTCGGCCAGTGATTGTGTTTAAAGATAACCTGCCGTTTGATGACTTTGTTGGCATACCGGTTAGCAGTCAGACTTGAAATATTGTCGTGGACAGGCACTTACTCTCCGCCGGTCAGCCCACCAGGACATTTACGAGATGGTGCAAAGTAGGGGACGGATTTGAAATCCGTCCCCAGTTTAGATCTGCAGCAGCCAACCACACCTTCGCTATTACCTGATTGACGAGGGGCGTTACACTGATGAGGAATTAGGCTGACATGGTTCAGCCGGCACCACCAGAGTTCTTACGAGTGTACCAACCGCATCTGCGTTATTACCTGATTGACGAAGGGCGCTACACTGATGAAGAATTGATCAGCAAGCAAACGCCGTTAAGTGGCATATTTGGGGTTGAGAACGCCGGCCATAGCTGGGAAGCCCTGCAGCAGGCGGTGGATCGGATTGTAGAAATTGTCAAAGCTGACCCGAACAAAGATCGCGTAGACAAGATCGTTACTCGTTGGATTAAGCGCCATTTACAGAGGGTGGCTCCCAAGGCCAGGCTTAATTTGGATCGGATGAGCAGTTTGGTGGAGGATAGAAATATGTTGGCAGAAAATCTGGAGAATCTGGTCAAGAAAGAGCGGCTTGAGGGTCGCCAAGAGGGTCGCCAAGAGGGTCGCCAAGAGGGTCGTCAGGAGGGTGATAGGCGCGCGTTAGAAGAAAAACGTAAAACCGTTCGTCATCTTCTTTCATTTGGCGTGCTGAGTAACGATCAGATTGCGGTAGCGACGGGGTTGTCGGTCGACGAGATCGTCAAGCTGCGAATTGAAGACAAGCATTAATAGAAGAAAAGCAGGGACAGATTTAAAATCTGTCCCCAGGGAGTAAAGCGGATAGCCGGGACAGATTTGAAATCTGTCCCGAAGGCGGAAGCTGAAGTAAAGCGGGGACAGACTTTAAGTCTGTCCCCGGGGAATAAGGTCCTGAACGGCTGGTCGTCCAGTTCAAACTGCAAAGCAACCTCGAAGTCTTGTCCGCCGTAAAAAACGCCCAAGATGGAAACATGCATGGCAGTAACCGTTCATTCCAAGACGTCCTGCCACCCCGGTGAATTTCTTTCTACAGTAACCTTACATTTCCCAGCACGAGGTTATCCCAATGAGAAAATACCGTCCCCAGGAGCAATGGCAGGCCTTAGTTGATCAACAACGTGACAGCGGTTTGTCGGCCACGCAATTTTGCAAGCAGGAGGACATCGGCTATGCACCGAGCCCACCGACATGCGCAAATCGTTCCGGGGTCTAAGCACGCTGGAGCCAGACCCCGAGAAGCAATTGAAGTATATTGACTTCATCGACATCTACTCAGCCTTGGATGATAATGAAATGGAACAATATAAAGCGCAATACCCGCAGGAGAGCAACACCATGGCCACCTTGAGTGAGCGGTTACGAGCGGAAGGCATGCAACAAGGCATGCAACAAGGCATGCAGCAAGGCATGCAGCAAGGTGAGGCCGCCGCTTTGAAAAAGCTGATCAGCCTGAAATTCGGTGAGCTTCCCCGCTGGGCCGAAGCGCAAATTCAATCTGCCGGTGTTCCAGAACTGGAGGTCTGGCTGGAAGCTATATTGACCTCGGATACGTTGGAGTCATTACTGAATCGGCATTAACGAAAGAGCTTAGCCCCTCTTTTGCGTTGCGCCTCGACGTGGCCTTGTGGGAGCCAAACAAGGCTCAGCTGCTGATTTCTCTGCTTACTGTGGTGTTTACGCTGGGCGTGTTTGTCCGCCTTGGGTTGTATCGCGCCGTTATTCGCTACATGAGCGACCGGGCTTTCATAACCATCATCACCGACGGGTTTTTCGCCTAATGGGGGTGTTGAGGATTTGGTGTGGAATTTGAATCCGCGGCCTGTGGTAGCTGGGGCCGGGACAGTCGGGACAGTCGATAGAGCCGGGACAGATTTGAAATCTGTCCCGAAGGCGGGAAAGGAGAAACTGGGACAGATTTGAACTCTGTCCGGAAGGCGGAAGCTGAAGTAAAGCGGGGACAAACTTTAAGTCTGTCCCCACGGGATAAGGTCCTGAACGGCTAGTCCTCCAGTTCAAACTGCAAAGCAACCTCGAAGTCTTGTCCGCCGTAAAAAACGCCCAAGATGAAAACATGCTTGTCATCCACAGCAAATGCAATTACGGCCCGCTTGCGGTAGTTTGTGATTCGCAGTCCGGGCCGTATGTCGTCACGTTGGTTTCCTCGATGTGGAAACGTCTGTAGATCTTCACAGTGGGTTACGATGGCGTCTGTATAGCGTTTAGCAATTTCCGGTGAAGCCTTCGTGGCAATATAGCGATAGAGCACCGCCAGCTGTTCCATCGCTTCCGGTGTAAACTCAACGGTGTACACCATTACGTTTGTGAAGTGGAGTTCTGGTGTTCTGCTGATAACCGGGCGCGCACTTGGTCGACATTGAGCGCGCGCGTTGGGTCAGCCTTCAATGCATCGTAAGCAGGGGCTACTTGACCGACGAGCCAGTTCTCCAAGGCACGGTCACGGGCCAGTAGCGCCCGCAAGCCATCGCGAATCACTTCGCTTTCAGTGGCGTATTCGCCAGCGGCAACCTTGGCTTTTACTACGTCGGCCATCTGGTTGGGTAGAGTAATGCTGAATTGTTGAGTGGTACGCATGACGGGCCTCCCACATAAGATAGGATTTAATCCTACTCCATCCTGCGGAGATAATCACGGTTGCAAGGGACAGATTTCTAAATCTGTCCCCGAGAACATCCAGTTCCACCTGCTGAAAATCCTGAGCGTGGTATAGTAAAATTTGCTGAGTCAGGAGGACGCATGGCAACGAATCACCACGACACCGGTTACAAGGAATTGTTCAGCCACCCGGAGTTTGTTCAGCAGTTGATCGAAGGGTTTGCCCCGTTCGAGATTGCGGATCTGATGGACTTCAGTACACTCAAGAATCACAGCGGCAATTACATCACCCCGCTGTTCGAGGAGAAGTTCGAAGACGTCGTGTGGTCTGTCGAGATCACTCGGGAGGGCGTGCCTCAGCAGGTGTATTTGTATATTCTGCTGGAGTTTCAATCCCGGGTTGATCGCGCCATGCCAATCCGGTTGATGCACTATGTGGCCTGTTTCTACGACCACCTGCTGAAGAACAAGGTGACAACACCAAAAGGTGGGTTGCCGCCAGTATTCCCTATCGTGCTTTACAATGGTTCGCAGCGCTGGACCGCAGAGCAGGATGTTTACGAGATGGTGCAGCCGGAACCTCCTGCTTTCTTGCGTGTCTATCAACCACACTTGCGGTATTACCTGGTGGATGAAGGACGTTATACTGATGAAGAGTTGGGCTTGCGCCAGACACCGTTGAGTGGGGTCTTTGGCGTCGAGAATGCCGGCCACAGCTGGGAGGCTTTGCAGCAGGCGGTGGATCGGGTTGTGGCGATCATACAGTCGGACCCAAATAAGGATCGTACCGACAGAATCATTACCCGCTGGCTCAAGCGCCATTTGCAGCGACTCGGGGCTGAAGTACACCTGGATCAGCTCAACAGTTTGGTGGAGGACAGAGATATGTTGGCAGAGAATTTGGAGAACTTGGTTAAGAAAGAACGGTTTGAAGGCATGCTGGCAGGGCGTCAAGAAGGGCGTCAAGAAGGTCGCCAAGAAGGTGAGCACATGAAGGCTGAACAAATTGCCCGTAACCTGATTGCGATGGGTCTGCTGACCGATGCTCAAATTGCGACAGCTTCTGGCTTGTCCGATGATGAGGTCAAGGTACTTCGTAAAGAGCAGAAACACTGATAACTCTGCCATAGTCAGACGACGCGCGCATCGCGCCGCGCATGGACAGGCATCCCCTCCTTTCTCGGCGTTCTTTACGTCAAACGCATGGCGGACAGGCACTCATATTGGTCAGAAACCCGTATTTATTTTTGCATCGTGCCCTTGTAGTCGAAGAACTACACTGTGTTTATCCGCACATTCTACGGGGCCATCAGCCTCTACGTGCTATCATATTTTTTTGTTGCTCATGGCAAGAAGAGGTTTGTATGTACGCAATCGAGTTTGAAGCTGACATTCAGAATGGCGTCGTTAAAATTCCCCCGGAGTACGCTCGTCTCAGAAATATCCATGCCCGAGTGGTTGTGATGGTCGGGGAGTCAAAGGCGAATGCCGAGGTAATGGCGTTTTCCCGGCATTCAGCGAACGCTATCGAGGAATGGCAAGACGAGGCCGAGGACGATGTATGGACCTGACCCCAGGGGAGGTGTTGCTGTGTGAGTTCTATTTTTCGGACTTCCAGACTAGCAAACGTCGGCCAGTGATTGTGTTTAAAGATAACCTGCCGTTTGATGACTTTGTTGGCATACCGGTTAGCAGTCAGACTTTGCGGCTGCATGATGATGAATTTATTCTGGAGCCATCCGATATGGCGCTGGGAGCTTTGCCAAAGCGTTCGAAGATCATGGTTCGTAAAACGTTTGTTATTTCGCGGCAGGTCATTGTAAAAAAGTATGGTCAGTTGTCGGATGTGCGGTTTCAGCGGCTGCACGAAGATTTTTGCCATTTTTTCGGGTGCTGCTCATAAACAGGCAGCCCATGACCAATCTCATCTACCAGTGCCCTCCACAGCAACCCGCAAAGCCCTTCTGTGCAATATTCATCATTAGTCGTGGAAATATTGTCGTGGACAGGCACTTACTCTCCGCCGGTCAGCCCATCAGGACATTTACGAGATGGTGCAAAGTAGGGGACGGATTTGAAATCCGTCCCCAGTTTAGATCTGCAGCAGCCAACCACACCTTCGCTATTACCTGATTGACGAGGGGCGTTACACTGATGAGGAATTAGGCTGACATGGTTCAGCCGGCACCACCAGAGTTCTTACGAGTGTACCAACCGCATCTGCGTTATTACCTGATTGACGAAGGGCGCTACACTGATGAAGAATTGATCAGCAAGCAAACGCCGTTAAGTGGCATATTTGGGGTTGAGAACGCCGGCCATAGCTGGGAAGCCCTGCAGCAGGCGGTGGATCGGATTGTAGAAATTGTCAAAGCTGACCCGAACAAAGATCGCGTAGACAAGATCGTTACTCGTTGGATTAAGCGCCATTTACAGAGGGTGGCTCCCAAGGCCAGGCTTAATTTGGATCGGATGAGCAGTTTGGTGGAGGATAGAAATATGTTGGCAGAAAATCTGGAGAATCTGGTCAAGAAAGAGCGGCTTGAGGGTCGCCAAGAGGGTCGCCAAGAGGGTCGCCAAGAGGGTCGTCAGGAGGGTGATAGGCGCGCGTTAGAAGAAAAACGTAAAACCGTTCGTCATCTTCTTTCATTTGGCGTGCTGAGTAACGATCAGATTGCGGTAGCGACGGGGTTGTCGGTCGACGAGATCGTCAAGCTGCGAATTGAAGACAAGCATTAATAGAAGAAAAGCAGGGACAGATTTAAAATCTGTCCCCAGGGAGTAAAGCGGATAGCCGGGACAGATTTGAAATCTGTCCCGAAGGCGGAAGCTGAAGTAAAGCGGGGACAGACTTTAAGTCTGTCCCCGGGGAATAAGGTCCTGAACGGCTGGTCGTCCAGTTCAAACTGCAAAGCAACCTCGAAGTCTTGTCCGCCGTAAAAAACGCCCAAGATGGAAACATGCATGGCAGTAACCGTTCATTCCAAGACGTCCTGCCACCCCGGTGAATTTCTTTCTACAGTAACCTTACATTTCCCAGCACGAGGTTATCCCAATGAGAAAATACCGTCCCCAGGAGCAATGGCAGGCCTTAGTTGATCAACAACGTGACAGCGGTTTGTCGGCCACGCAATTTTGCAAGCAGGAGGACATCGGCTATGCACCGAGCCCACCGACATGCGCAAATCGTTCCGGGGTCTGAGCGCCCTGGTTCGAAATCAACTCAAATACGATCCGCTCAGCGGCCAGTATTTCGTCTTCGTCAACCGTCGCAAAACCCAGATGAAGATGTTGTATTTTAATCGCACCGGTTATTGCTTGTGTGCCAAGCGGCTGGAACAAGGGCCGTTCCGGGTGCCGTCCTCCGCCGCGGGTGATCGGGTGCCTGGCAGGGACTAAGTGCTCTCTCTTTCGGCTTGACCCCGCTCAGTTGGTTCACTAAATTACTGTTTAAATACAATAAATGGACGAAAGGTATGGATGGACCCAAGCGAGTGAGCCACGACCAGAATTTCAAGAACCTTATCATCGATTATCCACGGCAAGCCATTGAGCTTTTCAGCCCGGAAGAAGCCAGGCACATTGGCCCGAAAGCACGGGTTGTTCCCTTGCGCCAAGAGCAGTTAAAAGAGCGGCTTGGTGAGCGTTTTCGCGAGCTGGATGTCCCGTTGATGGTGGAATGGCCGGGCGGTGAGCGTGAAGCGCTATTGTTCGTGCTTGAGGAGGAAACCGACCCCGACCGCTTTTCGATACACCGCCTGGCCCATTATTGCCTGGATTTGTCGGAACTCTGTAAGACCAGTCGGGTGGTGCCAGTGGTGATTTTCCTGAACACTCGCGGCAGCGAACCTGTTCAACTGAATTTGGGTGGTGACTGCCATGAGTACCTGAGATTCCACTACATTCGCTGTGCCCTGCAGGAATTGAATGCCGAGGACTACTGGGAAAGCAGCAATTTGATCGCCCGGCTGTGTCTGAACCTGATGAAATGGGAAGAGGAGCAGAAGCTGGAAGTCTACGCCCGCGCCGTACGGGGTCTGAGCACGCTGGAGCCAGACCCCGAGAAGCAATTGAAGTATATTGACTTCATCGACATCTACTCAGCCTTGGATGATAATGAAATGGAACAATATAAAGCGCAATACCCGCAGGAGAGCAACACCATGGCCACCTTGAGTGAGCGGTTACGAGCGGAAGGCATGCAACAAGGCATGCAACAAGGCATGCAGCAAGGCATGCAGCAAGGTGAGGCCGCCGCTTTGAAAAAGCTGATCAGCCTGAAATTCGGTGAGCTTCCCCGCTGGGCCGAAGCGCAAATTCAATCTGCCGGTGTTCCAGAACTGGAGGTCTGGCTGGAAGCTATATTGACCTCGGATACGTTGGAGTCATTACTGAATCGGCATTAACGAAAGAGCTTAGCCCCTCTTTTGCGTTGCGCCTCGACGTGGCCTTGTGGGAGCCAAACAAGGCTCAGCTGCTGATTTCTCTGCTTACTGTGGTGTTTACGCTGGGCGTGTTTGTCCGCCTTGGGTTGTATCGCGCCGTTATTCGCTACATGAGCGACCGGGCTATCATAACCATCATCACCGACGGGTTTTTCGCCTAATGGGGGTGTTGAGGATTTGGTGTGGAATTTGAATCCGCGGCCGTTGGCTGCCGGTACAGCCGGTAAAGCCGGGACAGATTTGAAATCTGTCCCGAGGGCGGGAAAAGAGAAGCTGGGACAGATTTGAAATCTGTCCCAAGGAGGAAACTAAAGTAAAGCGGGGACAGATTTATAAATCTGTCCCCAGCCGGCTCTTTAAACCGGCAACAAGGAATTGTTCAGCCACCCGGAGTTTGTTCAGCAGTTGATCGAAAGGTTTGCCCCGTTCGATGCGCTAGACACCGTTGAGTGGGGTCTTTGGCGTCGAGAATGCCGGCCACAGCTGGGAGGCTTTGCAGCAGGCGGTGGATCGGGTTGTGGCGATCATACAGTCGGACCCTAATAAGGATCGTACCGACAGAATCATTACCCGCTGGCTTAAGCGCCATTTGCAGCGACTCGGGGCTGAAGTACACCTGAATCAGCTCAACAGTTTGGTGGAGGACAGAGATATGTTGGCAGAGAATCTGGAAAATCTGGTTAAGAAAGAACGGCTTGAAGGCATGCTGGCAGGGCGTCAAGAAGGTCGTCAAGAAGGTCGCCAAGAAGGTGAGCACATGAAGGCTGAACAAATCGCCCATAACCTGATCAACCGCACCGAAATGGATAATCAGATGATTGCAGAGATTGCAGAGATTGCTGGTTTGACGGTTGATGAAGTTAGTCGGTTAAGGTCAGAGATCAAGCACTGACCGAAATTCAATGTGAATTACAAACATGACAAGGGCAGCCTATTGGCTGCCCTTGTTGTATCTATGTAGAGGTAACCACGACGCATCAACGCATCATGACGCATGCTCGTTCTTTCTGATTTTCATGGACAGGCACTCGTATTGGTCAGAAATCCGTATTTCTTTTTGCATCGTGCCCTTGTAGTCGAAGAACTACACTGTGTTGATGCTTGATATTAAACAGACTGATACCTACCGAAAATGGGAGCGTAAACTGAAGTGGTTGAATGGGAGGGGTTATGAGCGACAATATTTATGACTACGATCCGGCGGCGGCGCTAGACAGCGAGGATGCCATTGCGATATTTCTTGCTGATGCACTGGAAACCGGTGATTCTGGTTACATCGCTAAGGCGATGGGGGTAGTGGCACGCGCCAAGGGTATGGCAGAGCTGGCACGTGAAACCGGCCTTTCCCGTGAACAGCTATACCGCTCATTCAGTGGGCAGGGCAACCCTACGCTGAAAACCATGCTTGCGGTAACGCGAGCGTTGGGCGTGGACTTGACGACTCGCCCACACCAAGAACCTGTAGTGGTGCAAAATCCCCAGGCGTGAGACCGGTTCAGCAAAAAAGGGTCGTCCGGGTACGCCGCTAGGCCGCTCGTCGGCGTTCTTTGCGATAGTCGCCTCAAAAGCCGTGGCCCGCTCGCACAAACGTAACAAACGTATGGTGTCTAATCACGGTTGCAAAAGCCGGGACAGATTTGAAATCTGTCCCCGTCACTTAAAGCAGGGACAGACTTGAAGTCTGTCCCTGGCTGGCCGGCTTCTGGAGTCGGCAACAAGGACGTTGTTATGATCAATATTTCCCACCACGGCGCCGTTTCTGGCGTTACTGGCTCCTGCCACAAATTGCTGGTTGGCCAGTCCGACAAGCAAGCTGTATCCAGTCTGTTGTTGCGGCAAATTTACCGTAACATTATTTTGCACACTAACATTTAAAATGTTAGTGTTTTTAAAAATGTTATGGTTGTCTTGCCATGGAAAAATTAATCACAGATCTGTGCGAGTACGTCTCTGAGGTAGCCGGTCTCTCCATATTGGTGTCGGGGCCTTTGAGCGTTTCATTGCCCAACTACCTGGCCGGCAGTTACGACCTGTATGAGATTTCCATGGGTAAAGAGAGATTTCTGGGAGTGGCACTCAAATCTCCGGAAAGTTTTAAGCCGGTAGCGTTTGAAAAACATATGAGTAAGCTGATGGACGCTGTCGATGTAGCGGAATTCTGGCTCCTCATCGCCGCTGATCTTCCCAGTTACACCCGTCGACGTCTTGTAGCGCGCCAATCTGCTTTCGTGTTGCCATGGCGGCAGTTGCATTGGCCAGAGCTGGGCATGGCTGTTCAGGCCAGGAAGAAGCGGGAGCCGGGAGAGATATCTGATCGCTTCAAGCCAGCCACTCAGGCCGTTGTTCTTCATGGTTTAATTGAATCTGATGACGAGCCAGCAAGTGTTCAGGCACTGTCCAAGCGCTTGGGATACACCCCGATGACAATCTCCAGGGCTTTCGATGAATTGGAATCTGCAGGGCTCGGTTGCATTATCACGCGAGGTCGCGAGAGGTTGCTGAGCTTTCCCGAGGGCTCGGAGGCACTTTGGGAACGAGCCCGCAAATATCTGCGAACCCCTGTAAGACAGGTTCGTAGGGTTCGTTTGGCCGAGATTAACGCTAGCAACCTCCCGCTGGCCGGCGAATCTGCATTGTCTCGAAGAACCATGTTGACGGCCCCCCAAGAACCGGTTTTTGCCGCCAGTAGAAGAGAATGGAAGCAAATCTCCAGGACTGCAGATGTAATCCCAGTACAGGATGATGGAACGTGTAGGGTACAAATCTGGCGGTATGAGCCGAGGCTGTTTGTGAGTGATGGGACCGTTGACCCGTTTTCGCTCTATCAGAGCTTGAAGGATGAGCGCGACGAGCGGATTGAAATGTCGTTGGATGAGTTAATGGAGTAATTAACATGATAGCGGGACTGGATAAGTTTCGAGAGCACTTCGCAGATTACCAGGACCAATACTTGCTTATAGGCGGTGCTGCGGCATGGCTATTACTGGATGAGGCCGGGCTGGATGCGCGAGCCACCAAAGATCTGGATATCGTTCTGGCGATTGAAGTGCTTGATCCCCGTTTCGCAGCCGCCTTTTGGGATTTCGTTGTGGCTGGTGATTACGAAATCTGCCAGAAAGGTAATGGTGAGCGAACATTCTATCGCTTCGCGAAACCCCAAGTGGCTGGGTATCCGGTAATGCTGGAATTGTTTTCGCGTGTGCCGGACGAACTAAAGTTAGGCGATGGCGCAAAGCTGACCCCGATACCGGTGTCCGAAGGTGTGTCCAGTTTGTCCGCTATCCTGCTTGACGATGCCTATTATGAGTTTTTGCATCAACATCGACAGGTGTTGGATGGTATTACATTGGTTAGCGAAAAGTGTTTGATTCCACTTAAGGCAAAGGCGTGGCTAGATTTGTCCGCTCGCAAAGGCGAGCCTGGTGTGGACAGCCGGGATATCAAAAAACATCGGAGCGATATTCTTCGCTTATACCAGTTGTTGCCGCCAGGAGAGCCTGTGGAACTATCGGATACGGTTCAGGCAGATATGGAAGAGTTTTTGTCGCGAGTTGAACCTGAGATTTCCGCCGACATGCTCAAAAATCTGGGTATCCGAGGTGTTTCCCCCAAGGATGTTTTTCTCCAGATCCGAAGGACATACGGAATTTAGTCTGGCCTTCACCCGAAAGGGGAGCCGGTCGTTGACATTGGCGAGGGGAGATTTGCTTTGCAGACTATCGCAAAGTAAGCGTTACCAGACCTTTACAGGTTGACAGCCGGGAAAGACCGGCACCTTATTCAACTGTTGATAGCGAAAATTAAAGGAGTAAGCGGGAACAGGGTCGGCTAACGTCGACGCGCTATCCCTCCCCGACCTGAAGAGACGGGGTATCTCGCTCAAAATATGATGATGAAATGGAACAATATAAAGCGCAATACCCGCAGGAGAGCAACACCATGGCCACCTTGAGTGAGCGGTTACGAGCGGAAGGCATGCAACAAGGCATGCAACAAGGCATGCAGCAAGGCATGCAGCAAGGTGAGGCCGCCGCTTTGAAAAAGCTGATCAGCCTGAAATTCGGTGAGCTTCCCCGCTGGGCCGAAGCGCAAATTCAATCTGCCGGTGTTCCAGAACTGGAGGTCTGGCTGGAAGCTATATTGACCTCGGATACGTTGGAGTCATTACTGAATCGGCATTAACGAAAGAGCTTAGCCCCTCTTTTGCGTTGCGCCTCGACGTGGCCTTGTGGGAGCCAAACAAGGCTCAGCTGCTGATTTCTCTGCTTACTGTGGTGTTTACGCTGGGCGTGTTTGTCCGCCTTGGGTTGTATCGCGCCGTTATTCGCTACATGAGCGACCGGGCTTTCATAACCATCATCACCGACGGGTTTTTCGCCTAATGGGGGTGTTGAGGATTTGGTGTGGAATTTGAATCCGCGGCCTGTGGTAGCTGGGGCCGGGACAGTCGGGACAGTCGATAGAGCCGGGACAGATTTGAAATCTGTCCCGAAGGCGGGAAAGGAGAAACTGGGACAGATTTGAACTCTGTCCGGAAGGCGGAAGCTGAAGTAAAGCGGGGACAAACTTTAAGTCTGTCCCCACGGGATAAGGTCCTGAACGGCTAGTCCTCCAGTTCAAACTGCAAAGCAACCTCGAAGTCTTGTCCGCCGTAAAAAACGCCCAAGATGAAAACATGCTTGTCATCCACAGCAAATGCAATTACGGCCCGCTTGCGGTAGTTTGTGATTCGCAGTCCGGGCCGTATGTCGTCACGTTGGTTTCCTCGATGTGGAAACGTCTGTAGATCTTCACAGTGGGTTACGATGGCGTCTGTATAGCGTTTAGCAATTTCCGGTGAAGCCTTCGTGGCAATATAGCGATAGAGCACCGCCAGCTGTTCCATCGCTTCCGGTGTAAACTCAACGGTGTACACCATTACGTTTGTGAAGTGGAGTTCTGGTGTTCTGCTGATAACCGGGCGCGCACTTGGTCGACATTGAGCGCGCGCGTTGGGTCAGCCTTCAATGCATCGTAAGCAGGGGCTACTTGACCGACGAGCCAGTTCTCCAAGGCACGGTCACGGGCCAGTAGCGCCCGCAAGCCATCGCGAATCACTTCGCTTTCAGTGGCGTATTCGCCAGCGGCAACCTTGGCTTTTACTACGTCGGCCATCTGGTTGGGTAGAGTAATGCTGAATTGTTGAGTGGTACGCATGACGGGCCTCCCGCATAAGATAGGATTTAATCCTACTCCATCCTGCGGAGATAATCACGGTTGCAAGGGACAGACTTTAAGTCTGTCCCTTGCAACCGCCAACAAGGAGGTTGTTATGATCAATATTTCCCACCACGGCGCCGTTTCTGGCGTTACCGGCTCCTGCCACGAATTGAGTATTACTCCCCCTGGTCGGTTGCATCCTTCCGCCGGCATCTTGATTGACTGTGGCCTGTTTCAGGGTGCAGACGCCGCGGGCAGGCTCGCTCGGGGACAGATTTCTAAATCTGTCCCCGCTTTGGCTCATCAATCTGTCCCTGCTTCGGCGAATATTGCCGCCCTTGCTATCGATTTCCCCCTTGATCACATCCACGCGCTGGTGGTTACCCACGTGCACATTGACCACGTTGGCCGCATACCTTATTTGCTGGCGGCGGGGTTTGACGGGCCGATTATATGCTCTGAGCCTTCCGCCATTATGTTGCCGGAGATTCTGGAAGACGCTCTAAAAATTGGCTTTACGCGGGATAGGGCTTTGATTGAACGCGTGCTGGGACTGATTCGCCAGCGCTTGGTGCCAGTGCCTTATGGGCAGTGGCATTCGGTGTTTGGGGCGGATAATGAAACCGGCGGTTCTCTGGATATTCGCTTTCAGCCGGCAGGGCATATTCTGGGCTCGGCTTATGTGGAGTGTGATGTTACGGCGGCAGGGCAAGAGGGAGCGCACGTTGGAGAAGGCGAAGGTGAGCGTGTCGGGGAACAGGGCGAGCTGGCTAATGAGCGCATTGTGTTCAGTGGTGATTTAGGCGCTGCTCACGCGCCGCTGCTGACGGCACCGGTGTCGCCGGAACGTGCTGATCGGTTGGTGATTGAAAGCACCTATGGCGATAAGGATCACGAAGACCGCACCACCCGGCGTTTGCGTTTAAAGCAGGTGTTGCAAAGCGCCCTGGCCGATGGCGGTACCGTGATTGTGCCGGCGTTCAGTATTGGCCGAACTCAGGATTTGCTGTATGAAATTGAAAGCCTGATTCATGAATTTGGCGCTGAGCCGGTGGCGCCGGGTGTGGAGTGGCAGGATCTGGAAGTTGTGGTGGATTCGCCCTTGGCGGCAGAGTTCACCCGTATTTATCGCCAGTTAAAACCCATGTGGGACGCGGAAGCCCAGGAAGTGCTGAGCCAGGGGCGACACCCGTTGGGTTTTGATCAGCTTACGCTGATTAACAGCCATGCGAGTCACCTTGACGCCGTTGAGTATCTGGCCAGTTTCAAGCGCCCGGCGGTGGTGTTGGCCGGTTCAGGCATGTGTGCCGGTGGTCGTGTGGTGAACTACTTGAAAGCGATGCTCGGCGACGCCCGTAATGATGTGTTGTTCGTGGGCTATCAGGCTGCGGGTACACCAGGGCGGGAAATTCTGAAATATGGCAGCAACGCCGGTGTGCGAACACCGGATCAGGCTGGCTGGGTAGAACTTGATGACAAACGTTACCCCATTTGCGCCCGTATTCATCAAGTAGGCGGTTATTCCGCCCACGCAGGGCAAAGTGACTTGTTGAATTTTGTAATGGGTATTGCCGATGCGCCCAAAGAAATTCGGCTAGTGCACGGTGATGATGGTGCCAAGGTGGCGTTGAAGAGCGTGTTGGAAAGTGCTTTGAAGGCAACGCCGGGTTCACGGGTGGTGATTGCTGAGTGATGTTTAGGGCACACCGGAAACCTGAAAAGGGGACGGATTTGAAATCCGTCCCCGTTGTCCTCAAATCCGTCCCTGGGAACACGGTTACTCCGCCAAGCTGTTCAGCGCCTGCTCTAAATCTGCAATCAAATCCCCCGCATCTTCAAGCCCCACGGACAATCGCAGTAAGCCATCAGTGATGCCCCTTTGTGCCCGGTCTTCGGGTGTCAGGCGGTAGTGGCTGGTGGCGATTGGCTGACTGACCAGGCTTTCTACGCCGCTCAGGCTCGCTTGCTAGCAGAGCTGTTAATGAGATATAGTGCAAAAAATAGCACAAATTTTTGTGCAAATTATTGTTGGAGTGGGTTATGACAACGAACTCTATTTTGGCGGAAAAGTCGGTCAGCATTTCTGCATTGCGTAATAATCCGGCGCAGTATTTCCAAAACGAGCCTATTGCGGTTTTGAACCACAACAAGCCAGCAGGCTACATGATTGGTGCAGAGCTGTTTGAGAAGATGGTTCAGTTGATTGGGGATCAAGAAGAATCGCGTACGTTTGTGGGACGTTTTCGTCCGCGAGGCTCTGAGCTTGCTGACCTCTGTAAAAAGGGAGCTGACTTAATGCTGGAAACGACCCGAGAGGACATGGAGGGCTTCTCTGAGTGATACGTGTTTTCAGGTCAGTCACTATCCAAAAACTGTTTAAAGAAGAGGATTTAAACGATCTCATCAACGACTTTCGGAAGTACAAGGAAAGTGGTCTTTGCCCGGATTATTTTGGGCGGGATGTCGCCTATGATCACCCGCATACTCCATCGCTAATTCTGCAGGAGGATGTTCGTCACGTTCACCTATCAGAATTCGGCGCCTGGCCGGTTCGGCTAATGCAATTTAATCGCACGAGTGATCGGCACCTGGTTTATTGTCAAGGCGCCATCCACAGGGAGTGTTACCTACTCATCACACTTCTTAGCCCTGATGCCCATGAGCAAGCCACCGTCAGCAATGTCATGCGCAAGATTGGAGAGCAAGCCGAAGTTTTTCGCATGAAGTATTAACGCGCCTGGCAACTGGCGCTCTTGCGCCGCACTCATTAGGCTGTGAATCGGGTTGTGGCGATCATACGGTCGGATCGGAACAAAGTTCGTACCGACAGAATCATTACCCGTTGGCTAAAACGCCATTTGCAGCGACTTGGAGCTGAAGTACACCTGGATCGGCTCAACAGTTTGGTGGAGATTGCAGTAGCGACGGGATTAGATTTCCCCCTTGATCACATTCGTGCGCGGGTGGTGATTGCTGAGTGATACACTACTTGCTCGCAGGTACAAAATATTGTACTTTTAGGTTGTGGAATTAAAAACAGTAGGAAATCTATGCTCAAGGATGTTGCATGGGTCGGGTCAAGTAAGGCTGACCTGAGTGCTTTCCCTTCAAAGGCGAGAGTGGATATGGGCTATCAGATACATCTCGTCCAAACTGGCCAGAAGGCAGATGATTGGAAGCCATTGAAGAGTCTTGGTAAGGGAATTTTGGGTGTAGATGCACAGAGCGACAAGGATTTGATTGTTGCACGTTACCGCGAAGTTAAAGAGAGGTTGTCATGACAATTGAAATTACAAAAGGCTCAGTATTCGATGCCATTGAAGAGGACGCTGCGGCGGCGGAAGTGCTGAAGGTTAAGGCGGCTTTAATGGATTGCATCCGTAATTACATTGCCTCGAATGGTTTAACTCAGCGGCAAGCAGCGGATTTGATGGGAGTGCAGCGTTCAAGAATCGGCGATGTCGCGCGCGGCCATGTCAGTGTGTTCTCAATTGATGCTTTGGTTTCCATGGCTGCACGGGTAAACCTGCATCCAGTGAAAGTCGCTGCTTAAGGCCTTGGAGCCAGTGAACCGTCAAGATTTCGAATTGAGTGTGCATGGTATTCATTGGGACGCACTGGATGAGGACATCAGCGTAAAGGGGCTCCTGGCAGGCCTCGGCGACCAAACCCGCCGCAACAAGAAAAGAGCTGCTTAGTAGTGCGAGAGGGGACGGATTTGAAATCCGTCCCCGGTGTCCCGTCCCCGGGAACACGGTTACTCCGCTAAACTGTCCAGCGCCTGCTCTAAATCTGCAATCAGATCCCCCGCATCTTCAAGCCCCACGGACAATCGCAGTAAGCCATCAGTGATGCCCCTTTGTGCCCGGTCTTCGGGTGTCAGGCGGTAGTGGCTGGTGGCAATTGGCTGGCTGACGAGGCTTTCTACGCCGCCCAGGCTGGTGGCTAGCAGGAAGACTTGCAGGTGGTCTTCGACACGTTCTGCGGCTTTTCCGCCGCCTACGATATCAATACTAAGCATGCCGCCGAAGCCGTGCATTTGCTGTTTGGCGAGTTGGTGGCCGGGGAAATCTGGCAGGCCGGGGTAGAGTACGCGGCTGACTTTCGGGTGCTTTTCCATGGCGATGGCCACGGCCATGGCGTTTTCGTTGTGCTGGCGGACTCGTACGTGCAGGGTTCGCAGGCTGCGCGATAGCAGTGCGGCCATTTCCGGTGCCAGTATCTGGCCCAAGCTTTTACGCCAGGCGGCGACGGGTTTGGCGAGTTCTGCGCTGGACATAAAGGCGCCGGCGGTTAAGTCGCTGTGGCCGGCCAGGTACTTTGTGGCGCTGTGCATGACCAGATCGGCGCCCAGTTCCAGCGGGCGCTGGTTGATGGGGCTGGCGAAGGTGTTATCAACGGCCAATAAGGCGCCCTTGGCGTGAGCACGGCGGGCCAAGTCGGCAATGTCTAGTATGGCCATGGTTGGGTTGGCTGGGGTTTCGCAGTACACCAACATGTCGGGTTCGGTCAGATGCTGTTCCAGCTCATCCAGCTGTTGGTTTAGAAGGAAGATGACGGGAATGCCCAAGGGCTCAAAATGATTCACCAGCAGTTCCTGGGTGCCGCCGTACAGATCGCCTGCGCACACTATGCCGTTGCGGCCATGGGCAAACAGGGTGGCGGAGATGGCCGCCATGCCGGAGGCAAACGCTAAACCTGCCTGTGCTGATTCCAGCTGCGCCAGCCCCTGTTCCAGCTCTTTAATGGTGGGGTTGGTGCCCCAGCGGGTGTACAGGTTGCCGTCGTTTTCACCTTTTACCACGGCCAGCTGTTCGGCGGTGGTGTCGAAACGGTAGGTGGTGGTGTTGTAAATCGGCGAGTAAGGGCTGCCTTGCTGGTCCCGATGGCGCCGGTTGTGAATGATGCGGGTGGCGGGGTGGTGATTGGGTGATGGGCTGTGGTCGGACATGGCTGAGGCTCCTTTTTGGGGGAGCAGTTTCTCATAAAGCGTAATGCCGGGACAGATTTCAAATCTGTCCCGAAGGACGAGCTTAATGCCAAAGCGGGGACGGACTGCCAAAGCGGGGACGGATTTGAAATCCGTCCCCTGGCCCCCTCCCTAGCGGCAGTTCAGCACGGCATCGGCGATGCTTTGCTGGAACTGCTCATAGCCTTCGGATGTCGCGGGTATGTCTGTGGCCAGTGGGTCCCAGGTGCTGAAGGTGATGTCTAAGCCCTCTGTAATGCCTTTCCACCATTGGGTGTTGAACTGGGGTTCGGTGAGCAGGCAGGCGCTGCCGGCTTGTTTTAGCTGGTTTTGTACTTCGGCGATGTGTTTGGCGCCGGGGCTGAATGCCGGGTTTAGTGTGAGGACGCCTTGCAGTTGCAGGCCGTAGTGTTCGGCGAAGCGGGTGAAGGCGCTGTGGTAGGAGAACAGTTTCCGGTCTTGCAGCGGTTCGAGTTGCTCGCGGATGCTGGCTTCGCGGGCATTCACGCGTTGTTCAAACGCTTGCAGGTTTTGTTGGATAGCCTGGGCGTTGGTGCTGTCCAGGTTTGACAGTGTTTGTGCAATGGCGCGGGCCATTTCAAGGGCGAGTTGTGGGTCTACCCAGGTGTGTGGGTCGTCACCCGTGCCGTGGTCGTGATTGCGCTCATCATCAGTCTGGGCATAATCGTCGCTGTGTTCGCTGTGTTCGCTGTGTTCGCTGTGGTCTTCTTTGTCGCTGTGATTGTCGTGTTCGTCCTCGTCACTGTGACCATTGTGTTTTTCTTCGTCAGCTTGGTGTTCGTGATGGTCGGTATGCTCACGGCTTTGGTTGTCGTCGGCGTGAGGAGCTTCTTCGTTGTGGTTGTCCGTCTGGCCCGACAGCTGATGGGTTCTGCCGCTGAATTCGTTATTGGCCAGCAGACCGATAAGAAAGCTTTCCATATCCGGCCCTACCCAGAAGATGGCATCAGCCTGCTCCAGGGCGCGGCGTTGGGACGGGCGCAGGGTGTAATTGTGCGGGCTGCCGCCCGGGGCGACGAGGCTGGTAACGGTGACGTCATCGGTGGCCACGGCGCGTACCAGCAGTTCCAGCGGTTTGATGGACGTGACTATGTTTGTGTCGGCGACTGCGGGCAGGGCAGCGGCGAGTGTTAGCAGGCCGGTTATAAAAGCAGCACGGGGCAGGCGCAGTTGGGTGCTCATAGTTTGGTGTTCCATTCAGGTTTATTAGAGTGGGCGGCGGATGAGCCGTTGCTTGCTTTAGAAATGTTATAATATTTCATCAACGGGTTGCGATGCAAATGCATGCTGAAGCGAAAGCGCTGGTGACAATGCGGTTTGCCGGTTTGGCCGTTATAATGGGAAACAACTGACGATTAATGGCCACTTTTTATTCCCGTAAGGCTCTTATTATCACGCTATTCTCGGGAATTTATTTCAGGAAATACCCATGACTGTAGTACGTACTCGAATTGCTCCGTCACCCACCGGCGATCCGCACGTTGGCACCGCATACGTGGCTTTGTTCAACCTGTGTTTTGCGCGCCAGCACGGTGGCCAGTTTATTCTGCGCATTGAAGACACCGACCAAGCCCGCAGCACACCGGAATCCGAACAGGAAATTCTGACCGCGCTGCGTTGGCTTGGTTTGAACTGGGATGAAGGCCCCGATGTGGGCGGCCCTCACGGCCCTTACCGCCAATCGGAGCGTAAAGATTCGTACGCCCAGTACGCGGAAGACTTGGTCACCGCCGGCCACGCGTTCTATTGCTTCCGCACGCCGGAAGAGCTGGATGTGATTCGTGAAGAGCGCAAGGCAGCGGGCTTGAATCCGGGCATTAAGGGCAATCTAGAGTTGTCACCGGAAGAGGTGCATCGTCGCCGGGAAGCGGGCGACCCCTATGTGATCCGCATGAAGGTGCCTGACGAAGGCGTGTGTGAAATTTCCGACATGCTGCGCGGCACCATCGAGATCGACTGGGCCCAGGTGGACTGCCAGATTCTGCTAAAGTCTGATGGCATGCCCACGTACCACTTGGCGAACGTGGTGGACGACCACCTGATGGAAATTACCCACGTGCTGCGCGGTGAGGAGTGGATTAACTCGGCGCCCAAGCACAAGCTGTTGTATGAGTACTTTGGTTGGGACATGCCGGTACTGTGTCACCTGCCGCTGCTGCGTAACCCCGACAAGAGCAAGCTCTCGAAACGTAAGAACCCAACCAGCATCAACTTCTATGAACGCATGGGCTTTTTGCCGGAAGCGGTGACCAATTACCTGGGCCGCATGGGCTGGTCGATGCCGGATGAGCGCGAGAAGTTCACCCTGGATGAGATGATCAGCCATTTTGATATTCAGCGAGTGTCCCTGGGTGGCCCGGTGTTTGATGTTGAGAAGCTGCGCTGGCTGAATGGCCTGTGGCTGCGGGAAGAACTCAGCGACGAACAGTTTATGCAGCGCATGAGCCAGTGGTGGTTTAATCAGAACGACTTGGCCGCGCTGGTGCCGTTTGTGAAGGGCCGTGCCGACGTGTTCTCGGATGTGGCGCCCATGGCCCAGTTCATGTTCAGCGGCATGTTGCCGTTGACGCCAGAGAGCTTCGCCCACAACAAATTGGAAGAAGGGCAGGTGAAGCGGGTACTGCAGTTCACATTGTGGCACCTGGAGGCTCAGCGCCACTGGAGTAAAGACAACATATTTGCCGATGTGAAGTTCCTGGCCAAGGCGATGGACCTGAAAATGGGCGATTTCATGTTCGCTGTGTTCGTGGCGATTGCCGGTACGCCGAATTCCTGGTCGGTGATGGATTCGATGGAGCAGTTAGGGCCAGACATGACCCGTGCGCGTTTGCGCCATGCGTTGGAAATTTTGGGTGGGTTTTCCAAGAAGGAAACCAAAAAGGTAGAGAAAGAATACGCTGCGTTGATTGCTGAATAATCAATCTGTTCAATCGGTAAGCGCTAAAGGCAGGGATGCCGGTGGTTTTCGGCGAACTTGGAGAAAGTGGCAGAAAAGGGTTGACGGCCCAGGGGTCGATCCTTACTATACGCATCGATTGGGGGCCATAGCTCAGCTGGGAGAGCGCAACACTGGCAGTGTTGAGGTCGACGGTTCGATCCCGTCTGGCTCCACCAATTTTTTCTAGTCCCCTTCGTCTAGCGGCCTAGGACTCCGCCCTTTCACGGCGGCAACAGGGGTTCGAACCCCCTAGGGGACGCCAATACGGCTTGCAGGTTTAGTCCACCGGCAAGCCATCAAAAAAACCACCTTCGGGTGGTTTTTTTGTGCCTGTAATATGGGTCAAGCACGGGGACGGATTTCAAATCCGTCCCCGTTTGGCTTTGTCGGTCAAGCTTGGGGACAGATTTGAAATCTGTCCCCGTCTGGCTGTTCCTGTCTGGCTCATCGCGACGCCATAGCCCCTTTTCCCACACCCTCATACGCCTTCACCCGAATCGAATCTTCCGGAAACTCCTGCTTCAGCTGATCCGCAATATGCGCGGCAATAAGTTCTACAGTGGTGTCTGTGTCCATCATATACACGCGGCTGGCGGGTAGGGTTAGGGCGAATTCGCCCTGGTTGGCTTCGTATTCGAAGTGGATATACTCCACGCCTTTGTCGTCCACGAAGCGGCGGCTGATGTCTTCTTCGGTGCCTACGTAGATGTCTTTCCAGAGTTCTGCCCAGAGGGCTTCCAGGGCGGTGTCGCGCTGTTCGTTGCGGTGGATACAGATGGGCGAACGGTGGCCGTGGGCGATGCGCTGGCAGTTGCCCAGGTGTTTCTTAAGGCCGTGCACATAATGGTAGTAAGGTCCTTCAAGCACTTCTTCACGCAGGTGTACGTCTACGGATATTACGTTGTTGGGCAGTACGGCTTTCAGTTCGTGTTCCAGCAGGGTGGCAACAGCCGCTTTGGTGACGGTGTCACCAGCCAGCCAAAGCACGGCTTCACCCGGGCCGGTGTGGGCGATCTGTTCGCCGTTGGTAAGCGGCCATATAAAGTGCTGGGGTGTTTGGTCGTTTCGCAACAACCCCGGGTGGCCTTTTGGTACTACCAGGCGGTGGTCTACCTGGGCGTCGATCACTTGTTTGATCACCCGTTTTACGTGTGAAAAATCGAACACCATGCCCTGTTCATCCAGCTCGCCGCCCAGAACAATGTCGGCAATCCAGCTTTCACCCACTAAGCCGCGGGTTGCGTCCAGGTAGGCGAAGTCGATGACGGTGAGGTTGTCTATAAACAGGTGATTCATGAAGCTTCCGCAGGGTTGGAGGGTGTTTTAGATAATATGCTACTAGATGCCGTGCTACTGGAAAGTGTGCTTGGTGATGTGGTGGGCGACGTGCTGAGTGACGCGTCGGTTGTGCTGTATTGATGCTCCCAGGCGCGCATGTAAACGTCGGCTTCGTATTCATAGGGCGAGCGGAACGGCGACAGTACAAAATCAAAGATCAAAAAGAAGCCGCCAATAGACCCCCAGGCAATCACCAAGGTACTGAGGGTGTTGGCCTGAAGTTCCGGATTGCTGCCGGTGAAGTCCTGCAGTAGCGCAATCATATCATTGGCCAGCACAACCGGATTAAATTGGGCCAGCACCAGCGGAATCCAGAAGGCGAAAAACACCGGAAAAAATCCGAATGACCACAATACCCGCCGCAACAGATAAACCGTCATGGCTCGCCAGTAGTGATTGCGCACAGCCGGCGTTTTGCGGATGCTTTTGAGGTAGCGCCTGCGTTCATCCCAGTAAGCGGCGACTTCACGTGCCGGAACCGGGTCGCCAGGCGCCTGGCTGGTGCTCAGTGTCGGGGACGGGGTTGGCGCTTTTGAATTTGCGAGGTTGCCGGGGGTATTTTCTATTGTGCTCATAGTGATAGCAATTACCTTGTTGCACCGGGTGTGCTGCATGATAACGGATAACCCGTGTTACGCTGTACCTTTGCGCTTTCCGCATCGTATCTGTTTATAACGCATCACCTTGCCGCAGTGTCAGGGCGTAACGATTTTACCGCGCAACCCGTTATTGAATCATCTCTCGAGTCATCCCTCGAGTTATCTCTCGAATTAACAACAGGACAGTTTGAATGGCTGCAACATCTGACAACGCAATGCATCCGGCGTTTGAAAAAATTCGTTCCCACCACATCGGCACCCTGAATCTGGATGTTGAAGAATATCGCCATATAAAGACGGGTGCGCGCCACTTGCACCTGGCTGCAGACAACGACGAAAACGTGTTCTTTGTGGCCTTGCGTACGTTTCCGATGGATTCATCCGGCGTGGCTCACATTCTGGAGCATACCGCACTGTGCGGTAGCGAGCGTTATCCGGTACGCGATCCGTTCTTTATGATGATTCGCCGTTCGCTGAATACCTTTATGAACGCGTTCACCAGCAGCGACTGGACCGCCTATCCGTTCGCCAGCATGAACCGCAAAGATTTTGACAACCTGCTGGACGTGTATCTGGATTCGGTGTTTTTCTCCAAGCTGGACAAACTGGATTTTGCCCAGGAAGGCCATCGCCTGGAGTTCGACAAGCCGGAAGATCCGACCAGCGATTTGGTATACCGCGGCGTGGTGTACAACGAGATGAAGGGCGCTATGAGTTCGGCCACGTCTCAGCTATGGCAGAACCTGTCCAGCCATCTGTTTCCTACGACCACTTACCATTACAACAGCGGTGGCGAGCCGGATCACATTACCGATTTGTCCTATGACGACCTGTTGGCGTTCTACAAGCATCATTATCACCCCAGCAACGCGATTTTTGCGACCTACGGCAATATTCCGGCCGTTGAACACCAGGAGCGCTTCGAAAAGCTGGTGCTCAAGCGTTTTGACAAGCTGGATGTAAAACTGCCGGTTTATGATGAAAAACGAATGTTTGCGCCGCTGCGGGTAGAGCAGGCTTACGCCGTTAACGAAGGCGAACCAACGGAAGCCAAAACCCACATTGTTGTGGGTTGGCTGTTAGGCCACAGTTTTGACTTGGAAGAAAACCTGGAAGGCCAGTTGTTGTCTTCGGTGCTACTGGATAACAGCGCGTCACCGCTGATGCGCGCTTTGGAAACCACCGAGCTGGGCCAGGCGCCTTCGCCTTTGTGCGGGCTGGAAGATTCCAACCGTGAAATGACGTTCGTGTGCGGTATAGAAGGCAGCGAGCCTGCGCAGCAGCAAGCGCTTGAGCAGCTGATTGAAGAAACCTTGAAGAAGGTTGTTGAAGACGGCGTTAGCAGTGAACGGCTGGAAGCGATTTTGCATCAGTTGGAATTGCACCAGCGCGAAATTTCCGGTGACGGCTTCCCTTACGGTTTGCAGCTGATTATGTCCGCCATTTCGCCAATGGTGCACGGCGGTGACCCGGTGGATCTGCTGGATCTGGAGCCGGTTCTGGCTCGTCTGCGGGAAAAAATTCAGGACCCACAGTTTGTGCCGAACCTGATTCGTCGCAAGTTGCTGGACAACCCGCACCGGGTAACCTTGACCCTGCGCCCGGACGACAAGCTGGAAGGCCTGCGCACCGAGTCTATCCGTGCTTCCCTGGCGCAGCGCAAAGCCAAGCTGAGTGATGAAGAAACCGCACAGATCGTTGAGCGCGCCCAGGCCCTGGAAGACCGCCAAACCCGCAAAGACGACGACTCAATTCTGCCGAAGGTGGATTTGACCGATGTGCCCCTGCAGATGCCAGAGCCCGAAGGCCGTTTTGATGGCGACCTGTCGGCCACGGTCTATGCCCGCGGTACCAACGGATTGGTTTATCAACAGGTGGTATTGCCACTGCCGTCGTTGAATGAAGAAGAGCTGGCGCTGATGCCTTATTACACCGCGCTGATTTCAGAAGTGGGCTGTGGTGAGCTGGATTACCTGCAGATGCAGGACCGCATTTCTGCTGAAACCGGTGGCATTTCGGCCAGCTTTGTCAGCAAGGGCAAGATTGACAACGTGCAGGATATGTCCGGTTACCTGGTGTTCAGCGGCAAGGCTCTGGCGCGCAACAGTGACGCTCTGGCGCGTTTGCTGAAAGACGTTTACAGCAACGCCCGTTTTGATGAAACCGGCCGCATTGCGGAAATTATTGCCCAGATTCGCGCCCGCCGTGAACAAGCCGTTACCGGCAGTGGCCATGCCTTGGCCATGAGCGCCGCGGCCCAGGGCATGAGCCCGGGCGCCTGGCTGAGTTTCCGCCTGGGCGGGCTGGAAGCCATTCGCCGCACCAAATCATTGGATAAATCCCTGAAAGAGCCGGCTGAGCTGAAAGCGTTCTGCCAGAAGCTGACGGATCTGCATCAGAAGGTTGGCAAGCAAAGCCGCCAGTTCCTGCTGATTGGTGAAGACGAGCAACTGCAGCCGATGCTGGACGATGTGAAAGGCCTGTGGCAAAACGCGGAATCTGCGCCAGACAGCGCGTGGCGCATGGAGCCGGTGAACTACACCACCCATGAAGCCTGGCTGACTTCAACCCAGGTGAACTTCTGCGCCAAGGCCTATCCCACGGTGGCGGTTGATCACCCGGATGCGGCCGCGTTGACGGTGCTGGGCGGATTCTTGCGTAACGGTTATTTGCACCGTGCCATCCGCGAGAAAGGCGGCGCTTACGGCGGCGGTGCAGCGCAGGACAGCGTGAACGGCACGTTCAAGTTCTTCTCTTACCGCGACCCGCGCCTGGCCGATACCCTGGCGGATTTTGACAAGGCTCTGGAGTGGTTGGTGGAAGCTGATCACAGCTATCAAGATTTGGAAGAGTCTATTCTGGGCGTGATCGGCCAGTTGGACAAACCCCATTCACCGGCCGGCGCAGCGCGCCATGCGTTTCACAGTGCGTTGTTTGGCCGCAGCGCCGAGCAGCGTGGGCGTTTCCGCGAGCGGGTTCTAGCTACAACGATTGACGACCTGAAACGGGTGGCTGCAGATTGGCTGGCGCCAGAAAAAGCCAGCACTGCGGTGGTCACCAGCGCCGACAATCGCGCGCTGGTGGAGCAGTTGGGCCTGGGTATTCAGGAGCTGTAAGGCGGGCTTTAGCAAACAAGCAACCCGGGCTCAGCGATTTCGTTTGAGCCCGGTTGCTACCATAATACGGGTCGAAATTTCTTCCACCGAGTAAGCCGTGGTGTTTAAAAACGGCACGCGCTCGCGACGGTATATCAGCTCTATTTCCTCAATTTCATGCATGCATTGGCTAATGGACGCATAGCGGGAGTTTGGCTTGCGTTCGTTGCGAATGGTGGCCAGCCGTTCCGGCTCGATGGTCAGGCCGAACACTTTTTGTTTGTGGGGTCGCAGTGCTTTTGGTAACTGCTGGTCTGTCAGGTCTTCTTCGGTGATAGGGTAATTGGCGGCCTTCACACCGTATTGCAGGGCCAGGTACAGGCACGTGGGTGTTTTGCCGCTGCGGGATGCGCCCACCAGAATCAGGTCGGCTTCGTCGTAATGTCGAATGCGTGCTCCGTCGTCGTTATCCAGCGCAAAGTTCACTGCGTGAATGCGGCGCTCGTAATTGTCGCCGTTTACAATGGAGTGTGATTTGCCCACGGTGTAGGACGATGCAGACTGCAGTTCCTGTTCCAGCGGGTTTAAAAACGTTCCGAATATATCCACCATAAAGCCGTTTGCGGTAGACACAATTGTGCGGATATCGTTGTTCACAATGGTGTCGAATACCAGCGGGCGGGCATCGTCGTGTTCAGAAGCCAGATTGATGCGCTCCACAATTTCGTGGGCTTTGTTCTCATCATCTATGTAAGGAACGGTGATGCGTTCAAAGTCGATTTTTTCGAACTGAGCCAGCAGCGCGTGTCCTAGCCCTTCGGCCGTCAGGCCTGTTCCGTCTGACAGAAAGAATGCGGTGCGTTTCATGTTGGAGCGGTTCCCTATGTAATTGCCACAATTTCCAGTATTATACACTCCAAATCCGACACCCCACATTCGACACTCCGCGAAACCGACTCAAGGGAGATGCATTTTGCAAGATTACATCATTTGGTTTGAACACCTGGGAATGTCTGATGTGGACCGGGTAGGCGGTAAGAACGCTTCCCTCGGTGAAATGATCAGTAATCTCGCCAATGCGGGCGTGACTGTGCCCGGCGGGTTCGCGACGACCTCTCACGCTTACCGAGAGTTTCTGGCGACCGATGGCCTGAAAGACAAAATTGATGAAACCCTGGACGTGCTGGACGTTAACGACGTTAACGAACTGGCTCGCGTTGGCGCGAAGATCCGCCAATGGGTGATTGCTACGCCTTTCCCCGCAGTGCTTGACAACGCCTTGGCTGAAGCCTATACCCAGCTTCAGAACGGCAACCCTAAAATGGCAGTTGCGGTGCGCTCCTCCGCCACCGCGGAAGACCTGCCAGACGCCTCTTTTGCGGGCCAGCAGGAAACTTTCCTGAACGTAGTTGGTCTGGACAAGATTCGCACGTCGGTGAAAGAAGTGTTTGCTTCTTTGTTTAACGATCGCGCGATTTCGTACCGTGTTCACCATGGCTTCGACCACAAACTGGTTGCCCTGTCGGCAGGCATCCAGAAGATGGTGCGCAGTGAGACCGCCGCAAGCGGCGTTATGTTTACTCTGGACACCGAATCCGGTTTCCGCGGTGTGGTGTTTATCACCGGCTCTTACGGGCTGGGCGAAACCGTGGTACAGGGCGCAGTGAACCCTGACGAATTTTACGTGCACAAGTCCACGCTGACCGCTGGCCGCCCTGCGGTGCTACGCCGCAATCTGGGCAGCAAAGCCATCAAAATGATTTACCACACAAACCCGACCGAGGGTGAGTTTGTGGAAACTGTGAAGGTCGACGCCGCCGAACGTGGCCGTTTCTGCATCACCGATGCGGAAGTGGAAGAACTCGCCAAGCAGGCGATGATTATTGAAAATCACTACCAGCGCCCGATGGACATCGAATGGGCCAAAGACGGCGACGACGGCCGTATTTACATTGTGCAGGCGCGCCCGGAAACCGTAAAAAGCCGCGCTTCTGCCAACGTGATGGAGCGCTACCTGCTGAAAGAAACCGGCAAGGTGCTGGTGGAAGGCCGCAGCATTGGCCACAAGATTGGTGCCGGCCCGGTGAAAATTATCACCAGCATCAATGAAATGGACAAGGTGCAAGACGGCGATGTATTGGTTACCGACATGACCGACCCAGATTGGGAACCGGTGATGAAGCGCGCCTCCGCCATAGTCACCGATCGTGGCGGCCGTACCTGCCACGCGGCCATTATTGCCCGTGAACTGGGTATTCCTGCGGTGGTTGGCTGTGGCGATGCCACCGAATTGCTGAACAACGGCCAGGAAGTGACGGTTTCATGCGCTGAAGGCGACACCGGGTTTATTTATGAGGGCGCGCTGGACTTTGAACTGCGCGAAAATACCATAGAATCCATGCCCAACATTCCGTTCAAGATCATGATGAACGTGGGCAACCCGGACCGCGCCTTTGACTTTCAGGCGCTGCCAAACGAAGGCGTTGGCCTGGCCCGTCTGGAATTTATCATCAACCGGATGATTGGTGTTCACCCCAAAGCGCTGTTGAACTACGACACTTTGCCCCGTGATATCCAGCAGACGGTCGACAAGCGTATTTCCGGTTATTCGTCGCCGGTGGATTTTTATGTGGACAAGCTGGTGGAGGGTATTTCGACCCTGGCAGGGGCGTTCGCACCGAAGAAAGTGATTGTGCGCATGTCAGACTTTAAGTCTAACGAGTACGCCAACCTGATTGGCGGCGCGCTTTACGAGCCGGATGAAGAAAACCCGATGTTGGGGTTCCGCGGTGCATCGCGCTACATCTCTGAAACCTTCCGCGACTGTTTCGAGCTGGAATGCCGTGCCATGAAGCGGGTGCGCAACGAAATGGGCTTCACCAACGTAGAGGTGATGATTCCGTTTGTACGCACCGTAGGCGAAGCGGCTCAGGTTATGGAGTTGCTGGCGGAGAACGGTCTGAAGCGGGGCGAGAATGGCCTGCGGGTGATCATGATGTGCGAGCTGCCCAGTAACGCGCTGCTGGCGGATCAGTTCCTGGAGCACTTCGACGGCTTTTCTATCGGGTCTAACGACCTTACCCAGCTGACTTTGGGCCTGGACCGGGATTCCGGCATTATTGCTCACTTGTTTGATGAGCGTAACGACGCGGTTAAAGTGCTCTTGTCGAGCGCCATTCAGGCCTGCCGTAAGGCCGGTAAGTACATTGGTATTTGTGGACAGGGCCCGTCTGACCATCCGGACCTGGCCAAGTGGCTAATGGAGCAGGGCATCGACAGCGTGTCTTTAAACCCGGATTCGGTGCTGGATACCTGGTTCTTTCTGGCAGATCAGAAGCCGTACTGATGAGTAGACGCCGCCTTCATCGCATTCATTGCGCCCGCAATCGATGCAGGCGGCGTGTCTGGTTCTATCACGATACGGTTGAACCTAAACCACCGACTGGGGACGGATTTGAAATCCGTCCCCTATTTGCCCAAGCTGAACCTAAACCACCGACCGGGGACGGATTTCAAATCCGTCCCCTATTTCCCGGTGCTGATAAAAGGAGTGATTACGCTGTGTCTGAGAAGAACGTGTCTGATGCTGCCGGCCTGACGGTAAGAACGGTCATAACCCCTGACCTGTGCGACGAATTTCCAGAAGTACAGGTTGTTGAACCGGGGTTTCGCAACTTTGGCGCCATTGACAACTTTGGCGGGGAGATTGTGACCGTGAAGTGTTTTGAAGATAACTCGGTGGTGAAACAGCAGGTAGGCTTGCCGGGCCTTGGCCGGGTAATGGTCGTCGACGGTGGTGGGTCAAAACGCAACGCACTGCTGGGGGATATGCTGGCGGAAAAAGCGGCCAGTAACGGTTGGGCCGGGCTGATTATTTATGGCTGTATTCGCGACGCCGATGTGATCGCCAAAACCGCTCTTGGCGTGCAGGCATTGGGAACCCATCCGCGCAAAACAGAAAAGCATGATGTGGGTGACCTGAACATTGCCGTGACCTTCGGTGGGGTTACCTTCCACCCGGGGCATTTTGTGTACGCCGATAACAACGGCATTATTGTGTCGGAGAAAGCGTTGGTGTGAACCTCGGACCGGGGACAGATTTCAAATCTGTCCCCTACTTTGCTCTCTCGGACCGGGGACAGACTTCAAGTCTGTCCCCTATCTTTTAGTCAGTCACTTCAGCAATATTCACACCCAACAAAAAACCATCACCCTCGGGCTCGCAGCGCAACACATCGCACAGGGTCTCCAATGGCGGAAACTTATCGCTGGTGGGGTGCAGGGTGGTGCGCAGCTCAGAGCCTACAGCCATTCGCTGAGCCACCAGAATCTGCATGCCCGAAGCGCTCAGGTCACGGCACACGCCGGCAAAGGTATTGCCGTTGCTGTCTATAATTTCAATATCCGTGTTCACCTGCATTCGATGAAAATCACGCTTTTCTGAATAATCCCTCATAGCATTCAGGCCCAGTTGTCGTTTTTACGGGTGGGTTTTAGCATCGGTATCAGCAGTGCCAACAACACACCGCCTAGCACCAAGCCGGCGCCGAGCAGCATGAAGTCTGATTCTTTACCGGCTTCCATGCGCTCGTTTTCTGCTGTCAGTACTTCCAGTTCATTACGAATTTTTTGATTTTCTTCCAGCAACTCGCCATTGCGGCGCTCAAGATTAATCGCGTTGGAGGCAATATCTTTGATACGTTTGAGTTCAGCCATAAGTTCGGACGAGCGGTCAGCCAGGCTGCTTTCGGAATTTTGCAGACTGTCGCGTTCACCGGTTATGTTTGCCAACAGGTCCTGCATTTGGCGTACTTCCGCCTGTGCGGTTTCCAGTTCCTTACGCACTTGCGCGAGCTGTGTTGCGGCAATCGGTGTTGTGCTCAGATACTGGCTGGCCACCCAGCCCACGGTGCCTTTGGCCGTGCGTACTTTGCTGTGGCCATTCTGATCAGATTCCAGCAACTCCATCGCGGTGCCACTGGGCACGGCGTTCTCAATGATACGGAACTGGTTGCCTGCGCCAGAGCGCACTGGCAGGTAGATTTTGTCGTCTACCCACACAGTTCGGGCCTGGGCCGCGGCAATGGACGAGAACACAAAAACGAGGACAACAAGCAGACGAAAAGGGGTCACTGGACGGGGTTCCTGAAAGTTTCTGTTTGAACAAAAAATGGATAAGGATGTAATTCTGGCACACTGGCTTTGTCGATCAAGCGCGTATTCATTACCAAACGCTCATGGCGACTTTTATCAGGTACCTATTGTCGAATACTAGGGCAATACCCGCTTGAACGGTTTCACCTGCACCTGCCTATAAACTCCGGCGCTGACGTAGGGATCTGCGTCTGCCCAGCTTTGTGCTTGTTCGAGGGATTCGAACTCGGCTATTACCAGGCTGCCACTGAAGCCGGCATCGCCAGGGTCATTGGTGTCTATGGTCGGGTGTGGGCCAGCAACCAATAAACGGCCTTCATTGGCCAATGTGTGCAAACGCTCCAGATGAGCCGGGCGGGCGCTTTGGCGAAGTGCCAGGCTGTTATGGATATCTTCACTGATGATAGCGTAGTACATAAGAGGGCGCTCTTCGTTTAGGTTCGGCGTTTAGGTTCGGCTTTTCAGTGTGGCTTTTAAGCTCGGTCGTATCGGTGATGGCTGTTATAGTGGGCTACGTTAAAATGTTTACCCTTCCCCGAAATCAGGAATGCTTGTGACTATTATGCAGCATCAGTCAGCTCAACAGCATGACGCGACTATACCGCAACACCCGCCGTTGTGCATCGACCTGCATTGCCACAGCACTGCGTCAGACGGCGCCCTGAGCCCCGCTGACTTGCTGGCCCGGGCCCACCAGAAGGGCGTTAGCCATCTGGCATTAACCGATCACGATACCCTTAACGGCTTGGGGCCGGCGCGACTTGCCGCTCAGGATTACAATATTGAGTTGATTGCCGGCGTTGAATTGTCTTGCGCCTGGAGAAGCCACACCATTCATATTGTGGGTCTGGATTTTGCCGAAGATGATCCGCAGTTTCTGGCGCGGTTGCAGCAGCAGAATGCCAATCGCCACGCCCGTGCCGGCGTGATTGTAGAGCGCCTGGCCAGGTTGAAGGTTGATAATCTGTTAGAACACGCGACCAAACACGCCGGTGGGGATGTGCCGGGGCGCCCGCATTTTGCCCAGGCGTTAGTGGATGCCGGTGTGGTAAAGAACATTGCCCAGGCATTCAAGCGTCACTTGGGTGCAGGCAAGCCGGGAGATGTAAAAGCCTATTGGCCAGAGTTGGAAGAAGTGGTGCGCTGGATAAACGACGCTGGCGGTATAGCAGTGCTGGCGCACCCGCGTAAGTACGACTTGAGCGCGACCAAACTTCGGGCATTGGTGGCAGATTTCCGGCGCGCCGGTGGCCAGGGAATGGAAGTGTGTAGTCCGGGCCTGACATCTTCAGACATCGGCTTTTTGGTGCAGCTATGCCAGACCGAGGGTTTATGGGCATCCCAAGGCAGTGATTTTCATACGCCTAAGGCGCCTTGGGCGGAGCTGGGGCGGATACAAAAAATGCCAGAAGGGCTTTCACCCGTCTGGCATCATTTCAGGCAACCCATCGCGCTTTGATTCCGTCGCCCCGCTTTTTATAAGCGTGGGCGCGCTAACGCAATAGGGTAAGGCGCCGAATCAGTCTGGCGCGTGGAACAACAGGTACAGGTCGGTCAGTGAATCCGGGATTGCCTCTGCCATCTGTGTCGACAGGGTTTCGCTGTCGCGCACGTTCTGGAAGTCTTCATCTTCGAATAAGCCGGACAGCGCCAGCATGGGCAGAATCAAATCGCCCACTTCTTCTTCGCTGGCGGCTTCCATCCAGGCGTCTTCCCGTTCCATAAAGGTTTCGATGAACCCGGCGCACCAGTTTTCCAGTGCGTTCATGGGGTCATCGTCTTCAGGCTCGGGCAGTTCCAGGGCCAGGCCCATATCCAGCGCGTTGGCCATGGCGCCGCTCAGTTTCTGCACGCAGCGACTGAACACGTCTGGCACTTTGCCACCGGGAAGGGCGTCAACGCCTGTGGCCAGCAGGAACAGCTCGTCTACCGAGTAGTCTACTGGCCCCACAACGCTGGCACACACCAAACCGTGGAAACCGAAGAAGTCTACTGCGTCTTCGCCCCAGGGCTCTGCAAACAGAATTTCTTCCAGGGCTTCAATGTCAGCGTCGGTTAGCATAATTACTCGCCTCCGCCATTTTTGGCAGTTTCCGCTGCGCGCTGGCGCTTACGTACTTCACGTGGGTCGTTATAAGCCCGGCCCGGCGCTACTGGTGCTGCCGGAGTTTCGGGCGCTGCGTCGGCTACCTGTGCTGCCGTTGGCTGCTCGGCAGCAACGTCGGCTTTAGCGGTGGCGGCGTTGTTGTTGCTGGCGCCGTTGTTTGCGGGCTGCGGCTCTTGCTCGTTAGCGGGTTCTGTTTTCGCCGCTTTGGCTTTGCGGGCAGGGGTGCGCTTGCGGGTTGGCTTGGTTGGCTTATCCGCGTTTTCGTCCTCTGCGTCGGCTGGCGTGGCTTCAGCAGTGGAGCTTTCAGCTTCCACGCTATCCAGCTTTGGGCTCGCTACCTCCGGGCTGTCTACCTTCGGGCTGTCTACCTTCGGGCTATCTACCTTCGGGCTATCTACCTCAGGTGTGTTGGCTTTTGCGGGCTTATCTGCCGCCTTTCGGGTGCCGCCATTGTAGGCATCTATTCTGGAAGGTGCTGCTTTGGCCGCAGAAACCGTTGCGCTTTCCGGGGCTGCTTCAGCAGGCGCTTCGGATGCAGGCGCAGCGGTTTTGGCTACTTCTGGCTCCGGCGCTTTTTCTACCGGCTTTGCTGCAACAGGCTGCTCGCGGGTTGTTTCAGACGACGCGTCTGCCGTATTTTGTGCAACCTGCGGCGCTGCTTGCTCGGCAGGTTTTGCAGCTACTGCAGGCTGTACCTGAGCATCTGCGGGCTTGTCAGCGGCCTTGGCCTTCGCTTTGGCGCGGTCTTCGGCGTCACGGGTTTCCGACTGGGTGTCTTGTTGATGAATTTCACTGCGAGCTGCCTTGCGCTCGGCCGGGTTTGATACCGGATTCTCAGCCGGTGAACCATCACGGCCACGGCTGCGGCGAGGCTTGCTGCGGCGTTTTTCGTCACCACCGGCTCTGCCTGCAACTGCGGGGCTCTGCGCATCGTTCTGGTCGTTATAGCTTGGACTTGGGCTTGGGTTAGGGCTTGAGCTGCGGAGTTCTGCAGCTTTTTGCTCTATAGCCGGCTTCTGATCCGCCTGTTCAGCGTTCGGCTTATTGCCATCGCGGCTTGTGTCACGAGTTGAATCGCGGTTGGAGCGGCTGCGATTCTGGTTGTCGCGGCGACCATCCCGGCGTGTGTCGTTGCCACTGCTTTGGGTGTTGCCGTTCTGTACATTGTTGCTCTGGGCGCCGCTGCTTTGTGAATTGCTGCTCTGGGAGTTGCTGCTTTGAGCACTGCTGTTCTGGCTGCCTGTGTTGGTTTTGTCTTCGCTGCGAGCGCGTCCGCGGTTGCTGCGGCTGCGGCTGTCGTCGGTGCGATTGCTTCGGTTATCGTCGTTACGATTACTGGAGCTAGAGCTACTACTACGTTCGCCACTGCCGCGGCTGTCTTGCTGGTCGTCACGGGCGACGCGGGTTTTGCGACGGTCCTGGCGCTCATTGCGGCTTGTGGTGGGGCGCTGCTTGGAGCTGTCGCTATTGCCTGCCGGTTTGGCATTGCGGCTACTGCTGCTATTAGCAGCGGGCTGGCTTTCTTCTTCACCGTTGAAGAAAAGCGCAATTTTACGACCCAAACGGCTGAACATGCCTTCGTCGCGGGCTTGCACGGCTGCGGCTGCGGCTTTAGCGGGTGCTGCTGCCGGTGTCGCCGCAGGCACGGGTGCGGTGGGGCGCACGGATTTTACGGCGGCCTGTTCGCGCACGGGTTTTTCTTGCACGGTTACGTCAGCGACTTCTTCTTCGCGCTCACTGTATTCCTGAGCCACCTGGTGGCTGGATATGTGCTCGGAACCGGTTTCGTCGTCGCGCATGCGGATGATTTCAAAGTGCGGGGTTTCCATTTGCGGAACCGGCACAATCACAATCGACACTTCCTGATTGGCTTCAATCGTCGCCAGCTGCTTGCGCTTTTCGTTCAGCAGGAAGGTAGCCACGGATACCGGCACAACGGCACGTACTTCGCCGGTTTTGTCTTTGGAAGACTCTTCGTAAATCAGGCGCATGATGCTCAGCGCCAAGGATTCGATACCGCGAATGGTGCCCTGGCCTTCACAGCGCGGGCATACTTCGCTGCGGGTTTCACCCAGCGACGGGCGCAGACGCTGGCGCGACATTTCCAGCAAACCAAAGCGGGAAATCTTGCCGACCTGAACACGGGCGCGGTCGATTTCCAGGGCTTCGCGCATTTTGTTTTCTACTTCGCGCTGGTTACGGGCCGGGGTCATATCAATGAAGTCGATAACAATCAATCCGCCCATATCCCGCAGACGCAGCTGGCGGCCGATTTCTTCGGCGGCTTCCAAGTTGGTTTGCAGCGCGGTTTCTTCTATATCGTGGCCTTTTGTAGCCCGCGAGGAGTTGATGTCGATGGACACCAGCGCTTCGGTCGGGTCAATCACGATAGAGCCGCCAGACGGCAGTTTTACTTCACGCTGGAAGGCGGTTTCGATTTGGCCTTCGATCTGGTAACGGCTGAACAGCGGGATTTCGTCGCTGTACAGTTTGATTTTGTTTTCAAAGGTAGGCATGACGGCGCGCACAAAATTCAGCACGTCTTCGTGCACGGCGGCGGCGTCAATCAGCACTTCGCCGATGTCCTGGCGCAGATAATCGCGCACGGCCCGGATAATCACGTTGCTTTCCTGATGAATCAGGAAAGGTGCTTTACGTTCGCCAGCGGCCTGGGTGATGGCTTCCCAGAACTGTACCAGGTAGTCCAGGTCCCATTGCAGTTCTTCGCTGTTGCGGCCAATGCCCGCGGTGCGAACAATGATACCCATAGACTTGGGTACCTGAACCTGGTTCATGGCTTCTTTAAGCTGGGCCCGTTCTTCGCCTTCAATGCGGCGGGAGATGCCACCGGCACGGGCGTTGTTGGGCATCAGAACCAGGTAACGGCCAGCCAGCGAAATATAGGTGGTTAGCGCTGCGCCTTTGTTGCCGCGTTCTTCTTTATCCACCTGAACAATCACTTCCTGGCCTTCGGCGATCACATCTTTGATGTTGACCTTGCCTTCGATCTGGCCGGGAGATTTTTTGAAGTATTCCTTGGAGATTTCTTTTAACGGAAGAAAACCGTGACGATCAGCACCAAAATCCACAAAGGCGGCTTCCAGGCTGGGTTCTACCCGGGTGATTTTACCCTTGTAGATGTTGGCCTTTTTTTGCTCCCGTGAGCTGGATTCGATATCGAGGTCAAATAGGCGCTGGCCGTCAACCAGGGCGACGCGCAACTCTTCGGGGTGAGTTGCATTTATAAGCATTCTTTTCATGGAAAGGATGAATTCCTGTCGTTTGATTTTAAACAGAAAACCATCGAGAAAGGCATTAGCGAAGTGGAGGCTGCCAGACGAATCAAGCCCTTATGGGGCGCAACTCTGTTTGTTCTAGACCACCATCGATGATTCCGGTGCCCGCGGGCAGGAAAGGATCGGTTAAGGTGATTGTCTGTAGGCGCATGTTATCCGTTTTCAGGTTCACACAAGTGCTTGGTCTTACGTCGTATTCGTAAACTGGACGGCCTGGCCTTGCGTGGCAATGAATCTTCGTTATGTCGTCCCCGGCGGTATTCCGCAAGGTTTGTTTCGGCTCCCGTGCCGGTTAGCAGCCAATGTTGGTCCTGCGCCGGGATGTGGGGAGTCTTTCGTCGCCGCGGCTGTAACAATTAAGAGCCCGGCATTGCTGTTGCACTTCAAACTTAAGAGCTGCTTCATTTCAAGCTTGCGAGCCACTTCAATTCAAACTCGCAAGTAGTGTCGGTATACTGCAACCGCTCCGGCTTCTGACTGGAGTCTGTCAGGCCGTAAACAAACGGCGTAGCACATCGAAATATAACAGTATTCCCCGGGCCAAGCAACGAAGCCCGCTTCATTCTAAAGGAATTTCATGTCGCAGAAAAATCCGTCTCCTGAAATCCCGCGCCCGGCTGTGCTGTGGGTAACGGTAGACGAAGACAATCACGGCCAGCGTCTGGATAATTTCCTGATGGCGCAGCTGCGGGGCGTTCCTAGAAGTATCATTTACCGCATTGTTCGCAAAGGCGAGGTTCGAATTAACAAGGGCCGTGCAAAGCCTGATACCCGGGTAAAAACCGGTGATCAGGTGCGCATTCCTCCGGTGGTGCGTAAAGAAAAAGCACCTCAGGTCGCGCCCGGCGACAGGGTGCAGGCGGTGGTAGAGGCAGCTGTCGTGTTTGAGAACGAACAGCTGCTGGTGGTGAATAAGCCGTCCGGTATTGCGGTTCATGGCGGCAGTGGCTTGAGCTTCGGGCTGATTGAGGTGCTGCGGGCCGGGCGACCACAGGCGCGATTTCTGGAATTGGTGCACCGACTTGACCGGGATACCTCGGGATTGGTGATGGTGGCGAAGAAGCGCTCGGCCCTGCGTTACCTGCAGGATGAACTGCGGCACAGGCGCATTCGTAAACACTACCATGCCCTGGTATCCGGCCATTGGCTGGCAGGGGTGAGTAAAGTGGCCCAGCCGCTGTTGCGCTATGAAATGCCCAACGGCGAACGCCGGGTAAAAGTGGACGACGCCGGCAAAGAATCGCTGACGCTGTTTCGCTGCCTGGAGCGTTACGACGGTTACAGCCTGGTAGAGGCATCACCGGTCACCGGCCGTACTCATCAGATTCGCGTGCACGCCGCTTTTGCCGGTCATCCTATTGCCGGTGACGACAAATATATGGACGATGCCAGCCTGAAGGCGTTTCGCGCCCTGGGGGGCTCGCGCCTGATGCTTCACGCACAGGCGCTGGAGCTGAGCTTGCCGCCAGACGGCGACGGTCACAGCCCGGCGCTGAAGCTGGAAGCACCTTATGACAACGCCTTCACGGCGGCTTTACAGAAACTTGCAGCCCGCACAGGACGCAATGAATGAACGTAAAAGTGGTTATTTTCGATTGGGACGGCACCCTGGTCGATTCCGTAGAGCACATTGCCGAGAGTTTGCACCTGGCCTCGACCGCCCTGGGTTTCCCCGCGCTTGCGCGTGAGGCTTACCGGGATATTATCGGGCTGGGCATTGAAGAGGCACTGCAGCAGCTGTACCCCGGTATTAGCACGGCAGACATCACTGGAATGCGTGAGGGCTATCGCGAGCACTTCTTCAAGAAAACCACCACGCCACAAAATGTGTTTGCCGGTATTGCCGATACCTTGACAGATTTGCGCGGAGCCGGGCGTCACTGTGCCGTCGCTACTGGTAAGAATCGCAGCGGGCTGGATTTTGCCTTGAGTTCCAGCGGTCTGGGGCCGCATTTCGGAATCACCCAGTGCGCCGATGAGACCCGCTCAAAGCCAGACCCTGCGATGTTGGCGCGGATTCTGGAGTTTTATGGCATCAAGCCCGAACAGGCGGTGATGATTGGCGATACCCGCTACGACCTGGACATGGCGCAACGGATTGGCATGCCCTCTATCGGCGTGGAGTGGGGTGTGCACAAACGTGACGTGCTGGGCCAGTATGCACCCCACGCCATTGTTGAAACGGTCACAGATTTACGTCAGGTTTTGGGTTTGTAAGAATAGGTCAGTCACCATAGAGGATGTGTAATGAGCGAATGGGATTCAGGCAAAAACGACGGCAAGCCGGGCTGGAATGATCAGCCAGCGGCGGTAGCCGGCGCAAGCGAAGGAAAGCAGAGTCGCCAGGACCGTAAACTGATTGAAAAACTGGTCATGTCGATGCAGGTGGAGCAGCGCCGCAGCCGACGTTGGGGCATATTTTTCAAGTTACTGACGTTTGCCTATCTGTTCGGGATTGTGTTGCTGTTCAAGTTTCCGCTGGGGCAGGGGATCGAAAGTGCGACCGGTGGCATGCACACCGCGGTGATAGGCGTCGATGGCCCCATTGCAGCTGATGAGTTGGCCAGCGCCGATAATATTGTCAGTTCGTTGCGCTCGGCGTTTGAAGAGCCTGACGCCGCTGCGGTGATCTTGCGCATCAACAGCCCGGGTGGCAGTCCGGTGCAATCCGGTTACGTGTACGATGAAATCAAGCGCCTGCGGGCTGAATATCCCGACAAGAAAGTGTACGCGGTGATTTCTGACGTCGGCGCCTCGGGTGCTTACTACATTGCATCTGCGGCCGATGAAATATACGCCAATCGCGCCAGTCTGGTGGGTTCCATTGGTGTGGTGGCGGGTGGATTTGGCTTTACCGAAGTGATGGAGAAACTGGGGGTCGAGCGCAGGTTATACACCGCCGGTGACAGCAAGGGCTTCCTGGACCCGTTCTCTGCCGAGAAGCCAGAAGAAGTGGCGTTCTGGCAAAGTGTTCTGGAGAACACGCACGGGCAGTTCATTGCGGCTGTGCAGCAGGGACGGGGTGATCGCCTGGCAGACGATCCAAGAGTGTTCAGCGGCCTGATCTGGAGTGGCGAACAGGCGCTGGAGCTTGGCTTGATTGATGGTCTTGGCAGTACCTCCTATGTGGCGCGGCAGATTGTCGGCCACGAGAATCTGGTTGACTACAGTCGCGCGCGCTCACCGCTTCGGAATCTGATGGATCAGCTTGGCGTTTCGGTAGGCCATGGTGTGGCGCAATACGTCAGCGAGCAGCGTCTGGAATTGCGTTAGCGGGCGCCTTGAAGAAGCGGGTTGCAGTCCCAGTTAATGAGCATTCGATTGAGGGCAATCAGGGGCAGACCAATCAGTGCGTTCGGGTCTTGCCCCTGCAGGCTGTCAAACAGAGTGATTCCGAGGCCTTCCATCATGAAAGCGCCGGCGCACTGATAGGGCTGTTCGCGCCGCAGGTAGGCTTCTATTTCGGCCTGGCTCAGGGAGCGGAACTGCACGTTAAAAGGTTCACAGTGCTGCTGGCTGGCACCCGTAGAGCTGCTTAGTAAATAGAGGCTGGTATAGAAGTATACCTGTTGCCCGCTGCTGCGGGTGAGCTGGCTCACGGCATTGCTGTGTGTTCCGGGTTTGTCGAGAAATTCGCCATTGGCCAGGCAGGCGACCTGGTCCGAGCCGATAATCCAGTGTTGCGGGTATTGTTCAGCCAGGGCTTCGGCTTTTTGCCGGGCCAGGCGCAAGGCCAGTTCTTGCGGTGCCTCGCCTCTGGCCGGGCTTTCATCAATATTCGGGCTGGCGCAGTCGAAGTTCAGGCCCAGGCGCTGAAGCAGCTCGCGCCGCCAGGGTGAAGACGACGCCAGCACCAGAGTGGGTGAAGTGCCATTATCGGTTTGTTTGGCGTGGCCGCTGCGGGGCAAAGATGTGTCTGCCATGGTGTATCCTTGTAGGGTTATCCGTAAAACCCGGCCAAAAGCCGATGAAGTCTTTGACACGGGGCCGTGTCGCCCCTAGAATTGCGCGCCTATGTCAAATGCGATAAATTCCAAGCTACCCAAATCCGTCGATCCATACAAGCTGGCGGAACAGCATACGGTTCTGGAAGGCGATGTGCCTACTGGGGCTTTAGCTCGTTTCCGCGATGCCGTCATGGGCCTGGATGACAACGCCGTTTGTAGCGTTCGTCTGTCCTTTTGGATGGATCCTGAACGTCGCCGTGTTGTAAGCGGTGAGCTGGCGGCTCCGGTGCAGTTGCAGTGTCAGCGTTGCATGGGGCCAATGCAGGTAACTTTACGTTCACACTTTGAGCTGGGGCTAGTCACCAGTGACGAGCAGGCGCAACGGCTACCGCAAAGCCTTGAACCGTTTTTGACAGACGACTTCAACGCCAACTTATGGTTGATGGTTGAAGACGAGCTGTTGTTGGTGCTGCCGCCGTTCCCGCTTCATGAGCGCGACGAGTGCCCGGCGCGAGAAGATCTGGAAGCCCTGGAGCCTGGCAGTAATGCAGAAGAGCCGGCCGGGAAATCCGCCGAGAACCCGTTCAGCGTGCTGGCGGGCCTTAAAAACACGAAGCACTGAAGGCTTTTTTTGAGCTGTGTTTTCGAACTATGGTTTCAAAATCGGTTTTCAGAGCGTTTCATTTTTATCAATAACCATACGCATGACTTGCAGCGTTTTAGCTCAGGATTGCGTTTACAGGTCAGGAGTTGAACCATGGCTGTACAGAAGAGTCGTAAAACCCGTTCCAGGCGTGGCATGCGTCGTTCACACGACGCGCTGAGCGCCGCTGCACTGTCTACTGACGTAACTACCGGTGAAGTACATCGCCGCCACCACGTGTCGCCTGATGGCTTCTATCGTGGCAAGCAGGTCATTGAAGCGCGCGACGAGTAATTCCGTTACGGGATTGCTCTGATCTATGCCTGAAACACACACGGTGAAGCCTGTCACAATTGCGATCGACGCCATGAGCGGCGATCGTGGGCCTTCAGTGACTGTTTCAGCAGCGGTTCAGGCAGTGCACGAAAATAAAGCCTTGAGCATCATTCTGGTGGGAATCCGGAGCGAGCTTGAGGCTTTGTTGTTAAAGAGCGCGCCTCAGGGTCACAGCCGTATTCGTATTGAGGAAGCGGCCGACGTGGTGCGAATGAATGACCGCCCGTCGTTCGCCCTGCGCCACAAACGCAATTCATCGATGGCGGTGGCTGTGCGCCTGGTTGCCGATGGTAAAGCCGGCGGTTGCATCAGTGCCGGCAACACCGGAGCTCTCATGGGTTTCGGGCGCAGCATCATCCGTATGTATCCGGGTATCGAGCGCCCCGCGATCGCTAAACTCATACCGTCGTTAAGGGGCCGCTGCCACGTGCTGGACCTGGGCGCCAACGTGGATGCCAGCGCTGAAAATCTTTACCAGTACGCGCTTATGGGGTCTTTGTTGGCCACCGCTGTAGCCGGCAAGTCTGAACCCCGTGTGGCACTTTTGAACGTGGGTGAAGAAGAGAACAAAGGCAATGAGCAGGTGCGCCTTGCATCCCACTTACTGGCCCAGAGCGATACGATTAACTACATTGGCTATGTAGAGGGCAGCGATCTGTTCAGTGATGTGGCCGATGTAGTGGTGTGCGACGGTTTTGTCGGTAATATCGCTCTAAAAACCGGCGAAGGTGTGGCCGGGCTGTTAATTGAGCTGTTGGAGCAGGCGTTCACGCGCTCGCTGTATGGGCGTTTTGTGGGCTTGCTGGCCAAACCGCTGCTGCGGAAACTGTTGCGGCTGATTGATCCGTCGCGTCATAACGGAGCGAGTTTGCTTGGCCTGCAGGGGGTGGTGGTTAAAAGCCACGGTAATGCCAATGAGCATGGTGTGTTGGCAGCGGTCCGCCTGGCAGTGCGTGAGGTTGAGTGCGAGGTGCCCCGGCGCATTAACGAACGACTTGATGAAATCCTGTTATGATCGGGGTGCGCAGTACCTGTGCTGGCATGTACTATTGGCTAGCTTCCGCAAACCTTTAAAGACGATAAGATTCGACCTATGAAATCAGCCTTTATTTTCCCCGGCCAGGGTTCTCAGTCTATCGGCATGTTGTCTTCAGCTGCCGAGACTTGGCCCATTATCAACAAAACGTTTGCCGATGCCTCTAGTGTGTTGGGTTATGACCTGTGGCAGATGTGCCAGAAAGGCCCGGTTGAAGAGCTGAATCAGACTATGATTACCCAGCCCGCCTTATTAACAGCCAGCGTGGCTCTGTGGCGCCAGTGGTGTGTCGAAGGGGGAGTTCTGCCGGACTTTTTCGCCGGCCATAGCTTGGGTGAGTACAGCGCACTGGTTGCTGCCGAGAGCCTGGATTTTGTGGAAGCAGTGAAGCTGGTGCGGCTGCGCGGCGAACTGATGCAAGAAGCGGTGCCCGCCGGTGAAGGTAAAATGGCCGCCATTCTTGGCCTGGAGGCTGCCGACGTGATTGCAGCTTGTGCCAGCGCGGCGCAAGGGCATGTGGTGTCGGCGGTGAACTTTAACGCCCCGGGCCAGGTGGTGATTGCTGGCGATACCGCCGCTGTCGATCGCGCGATTGAAGCCTGTAAAGAGAAAGGCGCGCGTAAAGTCATGGCGCTGCCGGTCAGCGTGCCGTCACATTGTGCGCTGATGAAAGGCGCGGCTGAAGAGCTGGCAGACGCTTTAGACGCCGTAAGGTTCAGCGACGCCCACGTACCTGTTATACAAAATGTTAACGCCGCGGCCGAGACAGATTCCGCTAAACTTAAGTCAAACCTTTTGCAGCAGCTGTATTCGCCGGTACTCTGGATAGATTCGGTGCGCACTCTGGTTGATAATGGTGTAGAAGTGGCCGTTGAATGCGGCAGCGGAAAAGTACTGGCAGGGCTGGTCAAGCGTATAGAGCGCGACCTGGCGGTATACCATATTGAAGACGAAGCCAGCTTGAAAAAAGCACTGGCAGCGTTTCCTAAAGCCTGAAATCAGGCAAAATCTGTTGATTATTCAACAATAAATTTGAACGGAATAAGGATGCATTGCATGTCTCTGGAAGGCAAAGTTGCACTGGTTACCGGTGCTACCCGGGGGATTGGTAAAGCCGTGGCCCGGGCTTTGGCAGAGCAGGGTGCCGAAGTGATCGGTACCGCCACCAGCGCCGCAGGTGCTGAATCGATCAGCGCCGAATTGCAGGCCGGTGGCTTCAAAGGCTACGGTTTGGTAATGAACGTTGCCGACCCGAAGAGCATTGAAGACGGTCTGAAAACGATCGCCGAAAAATCTGGCGCTCCGCTGATTCTGGTCAATAACGCCGGTATTACCCGTGATAATCTTCTACTACGTTTAAAAGATGATGACTGGGCCGATGTTTTGGAAACCAATCTGACCAGCGTATACCGCACCAGTAAAGCGGTACTGCGTGGCATGGCAAAAGCGCGCTGGGGCCGGGTGATTAATATCAGCTCGGTCGTTGCCAGCATGGGTAACGCGGGCCAAGGTAACTACTGCGCGGCCAAGGCCGGCGTTGAAGGGTTTACCAGGAGCCTGGCAAAAGAAATGTCTGCCCGTGGAATTACCGCCAACTGTGTGGCTCCAGGGTTTATTGATACTGATATGACCCGTAAACTGGACGACGGTCAGCGTGACGCTATGTTGAACGTTATTCCTGCGGGTCGTTTGGGTGAGCCGGAAGAAGTCGCGGCAGTTGTTGCGTTTCTGGCATCGAATGCAGCTGCCTATGTGACGGGTGAAACCATTCACGTAAACGGCGGTATGTACATGGGGTAAGCCCGCAGGCGGGCATGTGCGGTAAACCCTTGGCGCACAATTGGTTACCAACAGCCGCTGCTTGTTTGCAGTTAGGCTTTACACTAAACTGGCAGCAATTGGTTGCTTGGTTGACACACAAAGTGAGGACATTATGAGTACAGTTGAAGAGCGCGTTAAGAAGATTGTTTGCGAGCAGTTGGGCGTTAAAGAGTCCGAAGTTCAAAACTCATCTTCTTTTGTTGAAGATTTGGGCGCTGACTCACTGGACACCGTTGAGCTGGTTATGGCGTTGGAAGAGGAATTCGAAACTGAAATTCCTGACGAAGAAGCCGAAAAACTGGCCAGCGTTCAGAATGCCATCGACTACATCGTATCGCATACCTGATACGCTGACGTTTAGTAGGCAATAAAAAAGCCGCCCTTGGTCATTCAAGGTGCGGCTTTTTTATTGGCAAAAATCGGCTCGAACGCTGAAGTGTTAGACGTGTTAGAAGTGTTAAAGGAATCGAAAGTGGGAGCGGGAAGGTGGTGAATGTTGTGTGGGCGGAAGAGGGCGGACTGGCAGCGAATGACCGCGGGTTGGCCTATGGTGACGGACTGTTTGAAACCATTCGCATGCAGGGCCGGCGGGGTGCCCTGCTGGGCCGCCACCAGCGCCGACTGCTAGCCGATGCCGAACGCCTGGGTATCACGGTTGGCCACGATGCCCTGAGCCGCGCCTGCCAATTAGCGGCGGAACGCTATGCTCCGGGTTTTGGCGAAAAAACGGATGCCCATTCCGGGACAGGCGGCTGGCCCGGGAAAGGTGGCTGGGTGCTGAAGCTGATTCTTAGCCGTGGCCCGGGTGGGCGCGGCTATCGCCCAGACAGTAACAGCTGCCCGCAGTTGCTGGTCAGCGCCGGGCCTTTGCCGCCACTGCCGCCGGCAACGGGTGTGGTCGCGGATATTGCACGGCAAAGATTAACGGTTAACCCGCAGCTGGCCGGTATGAAAACCCTGAATCGCCTGGAGCAGGTGATGGCGGCTCGTGAACTGACCGATGGGGTTTTTGAGTTGATCATGTGTGACCACAATGATTGCCTGGTAGAGGGCACCAGAACCAATGTACTGGTAAAAACCACGGCCGGATGGATAACACCGCCGGCAACGGCTCTGGCGGTAGACGGTGTGATGCGCCAGTGGGTGCTTGATTGCCTGCGCCGCCGCGGTGAACCGGTATTGGAGCGTTCGCTCAAACTGGCTGACCTTAGGGTGCCAGCCTGTGAAGGTCTGTATTTGCTCAGTAGCGTGCTGGGTGTGGTGCCGGTTTATCAATTGGCTAATGCTCATTTGCCTGTCACCGGCGGACTTGCGACAATCTGTGACCTGCTGACCACTCTGGAATAGACTCCTTGTTTAAAAAACTGTCCTTGTTGAATAAATTAATTCTAATGATGCTGGGAGCGGCGCTGCTGATGGCGGCTGGAACGGCACTGTGGGTGTCCCAGGGCCTGAAAACGCTGGATATGCCAGGCCAGCTGGAACAGCCGCAATTGTTCGCCGTGCCCCAGGGTACCGCTTTTAGCCAGGTTGCCCGGCAGTTGGAGCAACAGAACCTGGTGCCCGATAGCCTGTGGTTGCGGGTATACGGCAGGCTGCATCCGCAGCAAACCCTGGTTAAGGCCGGTGAGTATGAATTTATAGACGGCCAAAGCCCGAAAAACATGCTGCAAATGATGATCGACGGCGACACCAAGCACTGGGCGCTGCAATTCATCGAAGGCTGGACCTTTGCCGAGGTGCGCAAGGCGTTGGCCGCGGCTCCGCGCCTGCAACAAATAACCGCAGACTGGAGCAGCGCCGAAATCATGACGGCGGTAGGTGCCGAGGGCAAGCATCCCGAAGGTTGGTTTTTCCCCGATACCTATCTGTTTATCAGCAGCAACTCCGACCTTGATGTGCTGCAGCGCTCGTTCGACCGTATGCAGAGCGTGCTGGCGGAAGAGTGGGCTGCCCGGGCCGCGGATTTGCCCTACAAAACGCCTTACGAAGCGCTGATTATGGCGTCTATTGTCGAGCGTGAAACCGGCGCAGCGCACGAGCGTGAGCAGGTAGCCGGCGTGTTTGTGCGGCGTATGCACAAGGGCATGCGCCTGCAAACCGACCCAACGGTGATTTACGGCATGGGTGACCAGTATACAGGCCGCATTACCCGTAAAAATCTGCAGACGCACACGCCTTACAACACTTACCGAATTGACGGTCTGCCGCCCACGCCCATCGCCCTGGCCGGTCGCGAAGCCATTCATGCAGCCCTGCACCCCGCTGACGGTAAAGCGCTGTTTTTTGTGGCTCGCGGTGATGGCACGCACACGTTTTCCAATACCCTGGATCAACACCAGCGGGCGGTTCGGCAGTTCCAACTGAACCGGCGCAGTGATTACCGGTCGTCTCCGGCGCCCGTTGTGCCCGCGGAGGACGCCGCCGAGAGCAGTTCCGCGCAGCAGGAAGTACCGGAAAAACAGCCATGAGTCAGCGGGGCCGTTTTATAACCTTTGAAGGCACCGAAGGGGTGGGAAAGTCCACCCAGTTGGCTACTGCTGCGGCCAGCTTGCGCGCTGCGGGTATCAACGTTCTGGTCACCCGCGAGCCTGGCGGTACACCTATGGCCGAGGCGATTCGCGAGCTCCTTCTGGCGCCGCGAGACGAACCAGTGCATGAGCTGACCGAGCTGCTACTGATGTTCGCCGCCCGTGCCCAGCACCTGCATACCCGCATTTTGCCGGCGCTGACTGCTGGCCAGTGGGTGTTGTGTGACCGTTTTACCGATGCAACTTTTGCTTACCAGGGCGGTGGCCGCGGCACGCCCGCCGAGCGTATAGAGTTGCTGGAAACGCTGGTGCAGGGCGATCTTCGCCCTGACCATATTGTGCTGCTGGATGCGCCGGTGGAAACCGGCATGGCTCGCGCCCGCAAGCGCGGAGAGCTGGATCGCTTTGAGCAGGAAACCGTGGAATTTTTCGCCCGTATTCGCGCAACCTATTTACAGCGTGCCCGTCGCGATCCTCAGCGTTACCACATTATAGATGCCAGCCAACCGCTGGCGCGGGTAAGTGCAGATGTGGAGCGCTTGCTTCTCGCGATCGTCAATCTTTGAATATTTGCGCGATGACTGCTTTACTTTAGTAGTACGCGGATTCTCCGTGCACACGAGTGAATCCTGAATGGCGCTTGTCCGCGTCAAAGAGCGGAACTTATGCTGAACGCAAAGCTGTTGAAACTGCCTACCGCTTCGCACCAGCATCGCCACGAACACCATCAGGTGGTTGTGGGTGTGCAGGGTGAGGCCGATTTGTTCGTTGATGGCAATGCTTCCCATCTGGATGCCTGGCGTGCGTGCCTGGTTCCCACCGATGCGCGCCATGATTACAGTGGCGACCAGCGTAATCATGTATTGGTGATTGATGTCGACCCCTACATGCCCAGCGCTGGCAGCAGTGCCCACAGCCACTATCAGCGCCTGAAACCTCTGTTCCGGCAATCGAGTACCTTGCGCCTGGACAACCGGCTTCAGGGCCTGGTGCAGTTTGCCGCCGACGAGTTTGACCGGGCTCCGGAGAACAGCTCGCTGCACCAGCACCTGGCGGGGACCATTCTGCATTGTCTGGCCCAGCGCCTGGCAGAAGTGCCGCAGCATCCCGCGCCCCTGCGCAACACTGTGAACCCCGAGACGGTGCGTCGTTTTTTGCTTGAAAACCTGCACCGCGACATCGGCGTTCAGGACATGGCTGCCGTTTCTTGCCTGAGCGTCAGCCGTTTTCACGATCTGTTTCGCCAGAGCACCGGCACCACACCCCATCAATTTCTTCTGCAAACCCGAATCGAGCAGGCTTCGAAACTGCTTGAGAGAACGTCGCTGTCAGTGTCTGAAATTAGCCACCGTACCGGATTTTCTTCTCAAAGCGCATTGGCCAACGCGCTGCGAAAGTACCGCGGAACGACCGCGAGTGCTCTGCGTGCTCGCTGTTAAGCTCCGATTTCCTTCCGTTTTTCTTTCGATTTCTTCCAATTGCGTCTGATTTTTCGGGGTTTAAGCGGGTAAATTCAATTTCCGCAGGAATTTGCAAATAAACAGTAGGAATTTGCAAGATCGAGATCCGTAGTAATACTAATGTATGAGGACTGGCATCAATAAATGGTGTGGCGATTTTCTTGGTGTGCCTGCATTGGAGACAGACTTGCTCCCTGGGTGTCCGTTTGACAGAGGTGTCTTTATGTTTCGTGCGAGCAAGGTTCTGGAGCCGGCGTTTCAAGAGCAGCCGCGTTCCTTCTTCTGGCAGGGATTAACGGAAAACTATCAGGTAGACGAAGCCGCTTATCTGAAAGAGCTGATACCGCTTGCACAGAGTGACGCCTCCGAGCACAAAGCGATAACCGATACCGCCAGTTCGCTGATTGCCAAAGTACGCGTGCAAGACGACTCCGTGCACATGATTGACGCGCTGTTGCAGGAATACAGCTTGGATACCCAGGAAGGCATTTTGTTGATGTGTTTGGCCGAGGCGCTAATGCGTATCCCGGACAAGCACACCGCTGACGCACTGATCAGAGACAAAATGTCGAGCGCTGACTGGAAAAAACACGTTGGCCGCAGTGAATCGACCCTGGTTAACGCCTCCACCTGGGGCCTGATGCTCACCGGTCGTGTGGTGAAGATGGACAAACGCCTTGATGGCTCGCCGTCGAATGTCTGGAACCGCTTGGTTAAACGCAGCGGCGAGCCGGTCATTCGCGGCGCCATGAACCAGGCCATGGCCATTATGGGCCAGCAGTTTGTATTGGGCCGTGACATCAACGAAGCCCTCAAACAGGCCCGTGATTACCGCAAAATGGGTTACAGCTATTCCTTCGATATGCTCGGCGAAGCGGCGATGACGCAAGATGACGCTGGCTGCTACCTGAAAGACTATTTACAGGCGATTGAGGCGGTAGGTAACGATACTTTTCCGCAAAATAACGCCCCGCGGCCATCGATTTCCATCAAGCTGTCAGCTCTGCACCCCCGTTATGAAGTTTCCCAGGAACACCGGGTGCTCACCGAGCTATACAGTACCGTGTGTGACCTTGTGCAGTTCGCCCGTGACAAAGACGTGTCTATCACCATAGACGCCGAAGAAATGGACCGTTTGGAGCTGTCGCTGAAGCTGTTCGAGAAAGTCCTGACGTCACCGGCCGCATCAGGCTGGGGCGGTTTCGGCTTGGTTATTCAGGCCTACTCGAAGCGCGCTCTACCGGCGCTGTGCTGGCTGACCAAGCTGGCAAAGGAAACCGGTGACGAAATTCCCATTCGCTTGGTGAAAGGCGCTTACTGGGACACCGAAATCAAGATGTGCCAGCAGATGGGCATTGCAAGCTACCCGGTATTCACTCGCAAAGAAGCCACCGATACGTCTTACCTGGCGTGCCTGCGCTTCTTGCTGAGCGATTACACTCAGGGTGCTCTGTACCCACAGCTTGCGAGTCATAACGCACACACAGTGGCGTCGGTTCTGGTTATGGCCAGGAAACGCAATCGCAAAATTGAGTTCCAGCGCTTGCACGGTATGGGCGACGCTCTGTACAACAGCATCCTGCAAGAACACGACATTCCGGTTCGTATTTATGCACCGGTGGGTGCCCACAAAGATCTGCTGCCGTATCTGGTTCGCCGTTTGTTGGAAAATGGCGCCAACTCGTCGTTTGTTCATCGCTTGGTGGATGCCGACACGCCGATTGAAGACCTGGTGCAAAACCCGGTGCAGGAACTGCAGAAATACGACTCGCTGGCGAACAGCCGCATTCCGGGGCCTGCGAATATTTTTGGCGAGCAGCGCCGTAATTCCCGCGGCATGAATATTCACGTGGCATCCCAGCTGGAGCCGTTAATAAAAAATCTGCAGAAGTGGAACAGCACCCGCTGGCACGCGTGCCCGGTTATTAACGGTGAGCGCCGCAGCGACGGCGAAAAGACGGAAGTGCGCGCGCCCTATGACCAAAGCAAACGGGTAGGTGACGTGGCTTGGGCGGATGAAAGACACGCCGAAGACGCCTTAAAAGCCGCCTCTGCCGGCTTCCGCGATTGGAGTGAGCGCCCGGTTGAAGACCGTGCTGTGTGTCTTGAGAGGTTCGCGAACCTGATGGAAAGGCACATGGAAGAGCTGATGGCTCTGTGCTGCCAGGAAGCCGGGAAAACCATGCAGGACGGTATTGACGAAGTGCGCGAAGCCGTCGATTTCTGCCGCTATTACGCCAACGATGGCCGTGCCCGCTTTGCCAAGGCCATTGCGTTGCCCGGTCCCACTGGCGAAAGCAACGAGTTGTACATGGAAGGCCGGGGCGTTTTCCTGTGCATAAGCCCCTGGAACTTTCCGCTGGCTATTTACGCGGGCCAGATTATGGCGGCCCTGGTAGCAGGTAACACCGTGATTGCAAAACCCGCAGAGCAGACCAGCCTGGTGGCCATGCGCGGTATGGAGCTGATGCTGGAAGCCGGCTTCCCGGCCGATGTGCTGCAGTTCCTGCCGGGCGACGGCGCCAGGCTCGGTAAGGTGCTGACTCCGGATCCGCGCATCGCTGGCGTCTGCTTTACCGGTTCAACCCAGGTTGCACATGTTTTGAACCGCACCTTGGCGGAACGCCCCGGTGCTATTGTGCCGCTAATCGCCGAAACCGGCGGCCAGAACGCGATGATTGTTGACAGCAGCGCCTTACCCGAACAGGTTGTGCGCGATGTGGTGCAGTCTGCGTTTGCCAGTGCCGGTCAGCGCTGTTCAGCGTTGCGGGTTCTTTACATTCAGCAAGACGTAGCCGATCGCATGGAAACCCTGTTGGCGGGCGCCATGAATGAGCTGGTGGTCGGCAATCCGGAAAGCCACAGCACCGACGTGGGCCCGGTGATTGACCAGAAAGCCAAAGAGAATCTTGACAAACACTTGGCCAATCTTGAAGCCAACGCTCGGTTTATTGGGCGCAGAGAGTTGCCAAGCGATTGTTCCGCAGGTTATTTTGTAGTTCCTTCTGCTTACGGTATCAACAGCATTAATGATCTGGACGGTGAGCATTTCGGTCCCATTTTGCACGTGGTGCGCTATGAGGCGGAGCAACTCGACAAAGTTATCGACGAAATAAACGCCACCGGTTACGGCCTTACACTGGGTATTCACAGCCGTAGCGAATCCACCGCCGCCTACATCGAGCGCCGGGTAAAAGTGGGCAATTGCTACGTGAACCGTAACCAGATTGGTGCAGTGGTAGGGGTGCAACCATTTGGTGGACGCGGATTGTCTGGCACTGGCCCGAAAGCGGGTGGCCCACACTACGTGTTGCGTTTCGCGACCGAGCGCACCCGTACGATCAACACCACAGCGGTGGGCGGTAACGCATCACTGCTGTCGTTGGGTATTGAAAAAGTTTGAAGGGCGCGATCCTCTTAAATCAGTAGGGAATGGAAACTGCACAAAACGAAAAGAAACGGTAGGGAGGCAATAAGTATTGTGATGTCGAGGCATGCGTTGTGAGTAGAAGAGCTTTATCAGGTGAGATCAAAGAAAGTTAAAACAACAAACGGTGCGACCACCCGAATTTAATGGGTGAATGCGCCGAACGGTCGGAGTTGGTTCCGTCCTATTTGAACTGGAGGAGTTTCATGGCTATTGGCGTTTGGATCAGTCTAATTGGTTACTTTGGGCTTATGATTGCTATCGGCATTTATGCGATGCGCACATCTACGTCCTCATCCGAAGATTACATGTTGGGTGGGCGATCGCTCAGCCCAAAAGTGGCGGCGCTTTCGGCTGGTGCTTCGGACATGAGCGGATGGTTACTTCTGGGTCTTCCGGGTGCGTTGTACGTATCGGGTTTGGCCTCAGCCTGGATCGGTATTGGCCTGTTTGTGGGCGCGTTCGTAAACTGGACGCTTGTTGCGCCCCGACTGCGCGAACAAACGGTTCATTATGGTAATGCTATTACCATTCCGTCCTTTCTGGCAAATCGATTCCCGACCCAGGCGCTTTCATTGCGCACGGTGTCGGCGATCGTCATCGTTGTCTTCTTTGCCGTTTACACCGCGTCTGGCCTGGTTGCTGGCGGTAAGCTGTTCGAAAGTGCGTTTTCCGGCATTTTCAATTTCGGTGGCCTGAGCGACTACGCCGTGGGTATTATCATCACACTGGGCGTGGTACTGGTATACACGGTTATTGGTGGTTTTCTAGCAGTGAGCATGACGGACTTTGTTCAGGGCGTCATCATGATGCTGGCGCTGGTGCTTATGCCGGCGGTTGTGCTGTTTGGTGAAGGCGGCGGCGGTTATACGCAGGCGGCTCAGACCTTGAATGAAATCGACCCCACGCTCCTGTCCTGGACAGAGGGGCTGACCTTTATTGGATGGCTTTCTGCGGTCACCTGGGGCCTGGGTTATTTCGGTCAGCCTCACATCATCGTGCGCTTTATGGCTATTCGTACTCTTAAAGAGGTTCCGGTTGCCCGCAACATCGGTATGGGCTGGATGGCTATTTCGCTGATTGGTGCCATCTCTCTGGGTATCTTTGGTCGGGCCTATGCGGTGCGCACCGGTATGGCGATTGATGATCCGGAAACCATCTTTATTATCCTGTCTGACCTGTTGTTCCACCCGCTGATTACGGGCTTCCTCTATGCTGCGCTCTTGGCTGCGGTTATGAGTACCATCTCCAGTCAGCTTCTGGTGTCCTCGTCTTCTATGACGGAAGACTTCTACCGCCTGTTTTTGCGCAAAGAAGCGTCTGATCGCGAGTGCGTGAACATTGGTCGTGTTTGTGTGGTTCTGGTTGGCTTGGTGGCTGCGTTTATTGCATCTGACCCCGACTCTCAGGTTCTGGGGCTGGTCAGTAACGCATGGGCAGGCTTTGGTGCCGCGTTCGGTCCGCTGATTCTGCTGTCGCTGATGTGGCCGCGCACTAACGGTACCGGTGCAATCTCTGGTGTAGTTGTGGGTGCGGTTACTGTTATGGTCTGGATTTCACTGGGCTGGGGTAGTGAGTTCATGGGTGGTCCGGGCGTTTACGCGATCATTCCTGGCTTCATCGCTTCCTGGATTGCGATCATGGCTGTTAGCAGCATGACGGCTGATGCCGGTGAATATCAGCACATCGAACGGTAAACGAAGAAAATAGGGGGCAGATTTCAAATCTGTCCCCGGTTGGTGATGAAAGGGGCCCCTTCGGGGGCCTCTTTTTTTGTGTCTGGGCATAAAAAAATGCCAGCTCTCGGGCTGGCGTTTTTAGATAGGGGACAGATTTGAAATCTGTCCCCGGTTTGGCTTGGTCTCCGGTTTGGCTAAGGCTTAAGCGACATTGGCTTCTGCAGCTTTGCTGGTGTAGTTGTCCATCTTGTCGAAGCTCAGGTACTTGTAGATTTCTTTCGACATGCTGTTCAGGTCTTTGGCGTATTCCATGTATTCGGCCGGCGTCGGCAGTTTACCCAGAATCGCACCTACTGACGCCAGTTCCGCAGAGGTCAGGTACACGTTCGCACCATCGCCCAGGCGGTTGGGGAAGTTGCGAGTAGAGGTAGACAGCACAGTGGTGCCTGCGCCTACACGTGCCTGGTTACCCATGCACAGCGAGCAACCCGGCATTTCGGTGCGCACACCGGCGTCGCCGTAGATTTTGAAGTAGCCTTCTTCCATCAGCTGGGACTCGTCCATCTTGGTGGGCGGAGACATCCACAGGCGAACTTTGAGGGGCTCTTTGTTTTGCTCCAGCAGTTTACCAGCGGCGCGGAAGTGACCGATGTTGGTCATGCACGAACCGATGAACACTTCATCGACCTTGTCGCCGGCGACTTCGGACAGAACGCGGGCGTCGTCCGGATCGTTCGGGCAGCACACGATCGGCTCTTTGATATCGGCCAGATCAATTTCAATGATGTGAGCGTACTCGGCATCGGAATCGGCGCGCATCAGGCTGGGGTTGGCCAGCCAGGCTTCCATACCTTGGGCACGACGCTCCAGAGTACGCGCGTCGCCGTAACCGTCGGCCATCATCCAGCGCAGCATGGTGATGTTGGAGCGCAGATACTCGGCCACCGACTCTTCTGACAGGTTGATGGTGCAGCCTGCAGCGGAGCGCTCGGCAGAGGCGTCAGACAATTCAAACGCCTGCTCTGCGGTCAGGTGTTCCAGGCCCTCGATTTCCAGCACGCGGCCAGAGAATTCGTTGATCTTGCCTTTCTTCTCTACGGTCAGCATGCCTTGCTTGATGCCGTAAAGGGGGATGGCGTGCACCAGGTCACGCAGGGTAATACCGGGCTGCATTTCGCCTTTAAAGCGCACCAGTACCGATTCTGGCATGTCCAGCGGCATAACGCCGGTGGCAGCGGCAAACGCCACCAGGCCAGAACCGGCCGGGAAGGAAATGCCCATGGGGAAACGGGTGTGGGAATCACCACCGGTGCCTACGGTATCGGGCAGTAGCATGCGATTCAGCCACGAGTGGATGATGCCGTCGCCCGGGCGCAAGGAAACGCCGCCACGGGTACGCATGAAGTCTGGCATGGTGTGCTGCATTTCCACATCAATCGGCTTGGGATAAGCGGCTGTGTGGCAGAATGATTGCATAACCAGGTCAGCCTGGAAACCCAGGCAAGCCAGGTCTTTCAGTTCGTCACGGGTCATCGGGCCGGTGGTGTCTTGCGAGCCCACGGTGGTCATCTTGGGTTCGCAATAGGTGCCCGGGCGAACGCCTTGGCCTTCGTCCAGGCCGCAGGCTTTGCCGACCATCTTCTGCGCCAGGGTGAAGCCCTTGGTGCCGACTTCAGGGTCATTTGGCAGGCGGAAGATATCGGTAGCGCCCAGGCCCAGGGTTTCACGGGCCTTGCTGGTCAGGCCGCGGCCGATTATCAAGGGAATGCGGCCGCCGGCTTGAACTTCGTCCAGAATCACGTCGGACTTGAAGCTGAATTCGGAGATCACATCACCGTTTTCGTTGTAGATTTTGCCTTCGTACGGGCGAATATCAATCACATCGCCCATGTGCATGTCGTCAACCGGTGCTTCGAATACCAGCGCGCCCGCGTCTTCCATGGTGTTGAAGAAGATAGGGGCCACTTTGTTGCCGATACACACACCGCCGCCGCGCTTGTTCGGCACGCCAGGAATGTCGTCACCGAAGAACCACAGCACCGAGTTGGTGGCGGATTTACGGGAAGAGCCGGTACCTACAACGTCGCCTACGAAAGCAACGGGCAGGCCTTTGGACTTGATGTCGGCAATCTGGCTCATGGGCCCGGTAACACCGTGTTCTTCCGGCTTTAGGCCATCGCGGGTCATTTTATAAGCAGCGCGGGCATGCAGCGGGATGTCAGGGCGTGACCAGGCATCGGGTGCTGGCGACAGGTCGTCGGTGTTGGTTTCGCCGGTGACTTTGAACACCACCATTTTGATGCTGTCGGCAACTTTGTTACGCTTGGTGAACCACTCTGCGTTAGCCCAGGATTCAATGACGTCTTTGGCGACGGCGTTACCGGCGTCCATTTTCACCTTCACATCGTTGAAGGCGTCGAACATCAGCAGGGTGTGCTTGAGCTGGATACCGGCCGGTTCGGCCAGTTCAGGATTGTCTAACAGGTCTACCAGGGTGGTGATGTTGTAGCCGCCCTGCATCATGCCCAGCAACTGAATTGCCTTGCCGTTATTAATCATCGGGGAGCTGGCTTCGCCTTTCACAAGGGCAGTCAGGAACGCGGCTTTTACATAAGCGGCTTCGTCGACCCCGGGCGGAACACGGTTTTCCAGCAGGTCAATCAGTGTGTCTTCGTCTTCGTTGTCAATGGCGGGCGGCTTTTTCAGCAGTTCCACCAGTGCAGCGGTTTGTTCGGCATTCAGCGGCTTGGGTGGAATACCCAGAGCTGCACGCTCGGCAACGTGTTCACGGTAGGCTTCTAACACGGTTTGACCCTCATCGGTTGAAGTGCTCCGCCCTTGTGGCGCAAGACGCCTGGCGGGAATGTTATTTTAAAAAGGTTTTAAACTGGCGCTGCATTATATAGGAAAGCCCTTATAAAGTTAAATTGGACAGAGGTCGGAGAGACTTGTTACCTGCGCTATACTGACGCATCAACTTTTAACCCAATGTTCGGAACGCCATGAACGATGCCCTGCAGAGCAATATCGATAGTACTATAGAGACTAATATCGACAGCATTAACGAACGTACTCACGAAAGTGCTCATGATAGTATTAACGCCTTTTTACCGTGCCGGACGCCTCAGGCCTGGATTGATAATGCTCTGGCGAATCAGGACTTGTTGCTGATTGACCACGCCCACTGCGAGAAAAAAGCAGCCTCCACAGCGCTTAGCCTGATGTATCGCTACGTGGATAATCCCGACCTGCTGCATAAAATGTCGCGACTGGCGCGGGAGGAGTTAAGGCACTTTGAACAGGTTCTGGCTCTGATGACGGCACGGGGGATCAGCTATGGCCACCTGGCGCCGGCGCGCTATGCCGCAGGTTTACGCGCCGCAGTACGCAGCACCGAACCCGGCCGCCTGGTTGATCTGTTGGTGATTGGCGCCATTATTGAAGCACGTTCCTGTGAACGCTTTGCGGCCCTGGCACCGTATCTTGATACCGAGCTTTCCAATTTTTATAACGGCTTGTTGAAATCCGAAGCTCGCCATTACCGCGACTACCTGGCCCTGGCCGAACAGGCCAACGGTGGCCCGGTTGAGGACCGAGTTGCGGTTTTTCTGGCCATCGAGCAAGAGCTGATTGAACAGCCTGATTCCGAATTTCGTTTTCACAGCGGCCCGCTGACGCAGCCCGTCGCTGATAAACACGCTGTTCCAATTTAACGCGAATTGACGCAAGAGGGTGAAATGAGCAACTTGATTAAAGAAACCGTCACCAGTGTGCACCATTGGAACGATACTCTGTTCAGCTTCAAAACCAGTCGCGACCCCAGCTTCCGTTTCAAGAACGGCCACTTCGTGATGATCGGTCTGGAAACGGAAGGCAAACCGTTGATGCGCGCCTACAGTATCGCCAGCGCAAACTATGAAGACGAGCTCGAGTTTTTCTCCATCAAAGTGCAAGACGGCCCGTTGACGTCCAAGCTTCAGAAAATAAAGGTGGGTGATGAAATTCTTGTTAGCCGCAAGCCCACCGGCACGCTGATTCTGGACAACCTGTTACCAGGAAAAAAGCTGTGGCTGATTGCCACCGGCACCGGTCTGGCGCCCTTCATGAGCATCATAAAAGACCCCGGAGTGTATGAAGCCTTTGATAAAGTTATCATAACTCACGGTGTGCGCCACGTTTCCGAGTTGGCCTACCAGCACGAAATCGAGGCTCTGCCAGAGAACGAGTTCTTTGGTGAAATGGTGGATGGCAAGCTGCTGTATTACCCGACGGTAACCCGCGAACCCTTTCGCCACACCGGGCGGCTGACACACGCTATGGAAAGCGGCAAAATCACCCAGGATCTGGGCTTGTCAGAGTTTGATGTCGAGAATGATCGATTTATGATTTGCGGCAGCCCCAGTATGCTCAAAGACACCTGCGCCATACTCGATAACCTGGGCTTTAAAGAAGCTCGTGGTGCAAATATGGGGCATTACGTTGTCGAGCGGGCGTTTGTGGAGCAGTAACGTTCTTTGCCCGTAGATTGGGACTGCCAGCGCCACACATTCACTTCGCAATTCGGAGGGTAAGCAATGCCAGACAACCGTTATACACCGCCAAAAGTATGGACTTGGGATAAAGCCAACGGCGGTGCTTTCGCCAACATTAACAGGCCGGTTGCCGGTGCTACCCACGATAAGACGTTGCCGATAGGCAAGCATCCGTTTCAGCTGTATTCATTGGCGACGCCCAACGGCGTAAAAGTAACCGTGATGCTGGAGGAACTGCTGGAACTGGGTTTTGTGGATGCCGAATACGACGCCTGGCTGATCAACATTGGCGAGGGCGATCAGTTTGGCAGTGGTTTTGTCGAGATAAATCCCAACTCCAAAATTCCGGCGCTGCTGGACCACTCTGCGCAACCGCCGCAGCGGCTGTTTGAGTCAGGCTCCATGCTGTTGTACTTGGCCGAAAAATTTGGCGCACTGTTGCCTGAAGACGCCGCTGGCCGCACCGAAACCCTGAACTGGCTGTTTTGGCAGATGGCCAGCACGCCGATGTTGGGCGGAGGTTTCGGTCACTTCTACGCCTACGCACCCGAAAAATACGAGTACCCGATTGACCGCTACGCGATGGAAGTAAAGCGCCAGCTGGATGTGCTGGATCGGCAGCTGGCGGACAATCGCTATATAGCCGGTGACACCTACACAATCGCAGACATTGCGATTTGGCCCTGGTACGGAGCACTGGTAAACAATCTGGTTTACGAAGCAGCAGAATTTCTGGACGCGCAAAGCTATACCCACGTGCTGCGCTGGGCCGCAGAAGTCGCAAAGCGACCGGCGGTACAGCGTGGCCGTATGGTGAATAAAGTGACCGGCGAGCCTCATAAGCAGCTTCGCGAGCGCCACGACGCCAGCGATTTTGAACTGCGCACTGAAGATAAAATAAACCCTGGTGGGGGCGCCTGAACGGTGGGCAAAAATAGTATTGGCGGGCCGCCTAAGTCTCGTAATCGGGTGTCAGTTCCTCTGGCCTTGATGCTCGCGGGCGCTCTGGCGGCACTTTTGGCGGGCTGCGAACAAAGCGCCGATATCGGGGTGGCCGGGCAGGGCGAAAATCCCGAGCCCGAGACTCTGGATGTGAATCAGCAACAGGTGGCAGGAGGGGGCGTCAGCGATATTTCCCTGGTGCTAAAACCCGCACAGCTTGACTGGATTGGCCAGCAGATTTTCCAGAACGAATGCGCGGGGCAGTTTCGCTGCCTGGTGCACTGGAACGACGGTGAGGCGTTTCCGTCACTCGGTATCGGTCATTTTATCTGGTATCCGAAAGACGTTGAAGCTGGTTTTGTCGAGAGTTTTCCCACACTGATCGATTACATGGCTCAGCGCCAGCGGTCTATACCGGATTGGCTGCGGGAGCTTAAGCCGCTTGACGCACCCTGGGCAGACAAAGCGGCCTTTGAAGCGGTGGAAAATTCACCCCAGGTAGCGGAATTGCGAGAATTTTTGGCAGGCACCCAAGGTATTCAGGCAGAATTTATATTTCGCCGCGCGCAAGCGTCTATAAAGACCGTTGTTGAGGCGGCACCGGAAGCACGGCAGCTTGCGGTGCGCAATCATCTGGCGCAGCTCAGCCAAACACCGGGTGGGGTTTACGCGTTGGTGGATTATGTGAACTTTAAGGGCGAAGGGTTAGCAGTGTCTGAGCGTTATAAAGGTGAGGGCTGGGGCTTGCTGCAGGTTCTTCAAGCCATGCCGGAGCAATCTTCCGATCCGGTGTTGCAGCAGTTTCGCGAAGCGGCCGACAAAGTGTTAACCCGCCGCGCTGAGCTGGCGACTCAGGCGCGCGAGCGGGAGCAGTGGTTGCCCGGCTGGCGCAAACGCTTGAACACCTATCGCGAGCCTGACGTAATGACACTGCCGGAAATCGGATCGCCGCCAATTGCTAGCTGAGTACGCTTTTATATCCTAACCATTAAAAAGCCGGAGATTTCTCCGGCTTTTGTTTTTCGCGGTAGGCTCTTCAGGATTTGGCGTTAGCCCATGAACTGGCCGCCGTTAACCATCAGGTCTGCGCCAGTCACAAAGCCAGCGTCTTCGGCGGTCAAAAACGCCACCGCGCGGGCGATGTCGTCTGGCTGCCCAAGGCGGCCCACCGGAATGGCCGCAACAATACTTTCCAGCACTTTCTCAGGCACTGCGCGCACCATTGGGGAATCGATGTAGCCCGGCGAAATCGAGTTTACGGTAACGCCTTTACGGGCGCCTTCCAGTGCGATCGATTTGGTGAAGCCGTAAACGCCGGCCTTGGCAGCGGCGTAGTTGCTCTGCCCGAACTGGCCTTTGCCACCATTAATGGAGGATATGTTTACAATGCGGCCAAAGCCACGGTTGCACATGCCTTCGAACGCGTGGCGGCACATGTTAAACATGGAGTTCAGGTTAACGTTGATCACCTGGGTCCACTGATCTGCCCCCATTCTTTTCAACGGTGCATCGTTGGTGATGCCGGCATTATTGACCAGCACATCCACAGGGCCGAACTCTTTTTCCACGCTTTCCATAAAGACTTTACAGCTATCATAGTCGGCAACGTCTACCGGCATAATGTTAACGGTGTAGCCTGCTTCAGCCATGGTTTTTTGCCACTGTTCAGCTTTTTTGCGCGGCTCGTCGCCTGGGCGGTGAGTGGCGATCACGGTACGATCCTGATCGGTTAGCTGTTTGCACATTGCGGTGCCTAGGGCTCCGATTGCACCCGTCACAACGGCTACGCGATTTGGCATATAGTTCTCCTTTGGGTGTTGTTATGTATTCCATCAGCACAATCCGGCACAGGGTAAATGTGTGTCCTCCGGGCTGTGCCTGGTGAGTCTGTTTAAGTGATACAAACCTAATTACCTTTGTAGTCTAGCAGTGGAAAAAGAAAGTGCTGTTGGGCTTTAGTTGAACACCTGAAATGTACGCTTGCACCGAAGGCAGTAATTATCATCTTTTATGCAAGTGTAAACCCTTGCTTGATTGAATATTTCCACCTAGTATTGATGGGGCGGCTTACTCTGCCGCCTGCACACATCATTTCAGGATGGAGAACAATAATAATGTCGTTACAAAAAAGACCCGACGGCGCTGAACAACCGTCAACGTTGGGCGGTCTGAAGTTCCGTATTCCGCTGGTTCACTACAAGCTTGAAATCCCCGATATTCTTCAAGGCATGATTTTGTGCGTGGTGCCGTTAGGCATTACCGCACTGATGACGCAAACGCTGGGCATTCCGTTTGAAGTTGCCGTGGCGTTTGTGTTGATCAACAACTTTCTGTACCTGCTGCATACCCACTTTGGTGACCCTGCTGTGTCCGGCTGGATTACCGCGGGCATTCCGCTTTACATCGCGTTTCTCACAGCGTATCCCGAAGGAGAACCCAGAATTCTGGCGCTCATTGCACTGCAGCTTACTGTGGCCGCGTTGTTTCTTGGTTTGGGGGTGTTCAAGGGCGCTGATGCGCTGGTGCGACGCATGCCCATGTCCCTGAAAGCCGGCATACTGATTGGCGCCGGTATTTCGGCGGTGATGGGTGAGTTTGCTGAAGGCGGCCGAGTGTGGAGCATGCCGATCACTATTCTTACCGGTGCTGTTTTGGGCTTTTTTATGTTGTTTTCTGAAACCGCAGGTCCGTTACGAGCGCGCTACGGTTTCTTTCGCTTTGTGGCCCAGTACGGTATTGCGATTCCGTTCATCATCGCTTATGTGTTTGGCATTTTGATTGGCGAAGTGGCTGTGCCGCAGATTGAGTGGGGCTTTACCAGCATTCCGCTCGGGGAAATTATTGAAAAGTACAGTGTGTTTGGTTTGGGGCTTCCGCCTTGGCAATATTTTGTAGACGCTTTGCCTTTAGCGCTGGCGGCTTACATCATCGCATTTGGCGATATCCTGGTAGTCGATTCTCTATTCAAAAGCGCCGACGGCGCGCGTAAAGATGAAAAGCTGATCTTTAGCCCGCGTCGCAATAGTATTATCGTGGGCATACGCAACCTGATTCACGGACTGGTTGCGCCGTTCATTAGCTTGTCTGGCCCGGCCTGGACGGGTGGTCAGGCACTGATAATCAACCGCTATATGAACAACCCGCGCAAGGCGATGGACAGCTACTGGGGTGGCGCCACCAGTATTTACTGGGGTATGACCATTGCACTGTTTCTGGTTCCGGTTATAACGTTGCTTAAGCCAGGGTTAAATATTGGTATGGCGTTAACGCTACTGATCCAGGGCTACCTGTGTGGTTACTTAGCCGTAGAAATGCTGAGCAAACAAACCAACCTGGAACGCGGCGTAGCGGTGATGGTTGGCGCTATTCTGGCAACGAAGGGTGCGGCTTGGGGCTTGGGTTCCGGCCTGGTGCTTTGGGCGGTTCTAGAAAAGAACTGGTTTGCCGATGTGTACAGTGCCACCCACCAAGCAGCAGAAGAGCCCGAAGAAAACAACGCCGAACCGCTGCGCGACAATAGCTAGCGCAGCGCTAAGAGATATTTCAAAAGGTTGTAAGAGGTTGTTATAATGGAAAATATGTACGATCTGGGGCTAGAAACCAACGTGGCTAACTACACGCCTTTGACCCCTATTACTTTTTTGCAACGCACGGCACTTGCTCACCCGGATCGCTGTGCGGTAATTCACGGACCTGTGCGCCGTACCTGGTCCGAAACCTACGCCCGCTGCTTGCGCATGGCGTCTGCGTTAACTCAGCTGGGGGTTGGCAAAGGCGATACGGTAGCTGTTTTGCTGCCGAATCTGCCGGAAATGCTAGAGCTGCATTTTGCGGTGCCCATGGTCGGTGCGGTGTTGAATACACAGAATACCCGCTTGGATGCCCATACCATGACATTCATGCTCAACCATGGTCGCGCCAAGGTGCTGTTTACGGATCGCGAATTCTCAGACAGAGTGCGGGAAGCTCTGGCTGGCTGTGAAACGCCGCCCATCGTTATTGACGTAGACGATCCTCAATACGAAGGCGGTGAATTGTTGGGCAAAATGACCTACGAAGCGCTTCTGGATAGTGGCTCGCTGGATTTTCAGTGGCAATGGCCGGAAGATGAATGGCAAGCCATAGCATTGAACTATACCTCGGGTACCACCGGTAAGCCGAAGGGGGTGGTTTATCATCACCGTGGTGCTTATCTGAACGCTCTGAGCAACGTTATTGGTTTTGGTTTGCCCGCAGGCGCAGTGTATTTGTGGACGCTGCCGATGTTCCATTGTAACGGTTGGTGCTACCCCTGGGCAGTTACGGCGGTGGCGGGTACTCACGTGTGCCTGCGGGCGCCGCACCCTGGGCCGATTTTTGACGCGTTGGTAGAATACGGCGTTACTCATTTCTGCGCAGCGCCCATTATATTGAATATGATGATTAACGCACCAGATCAGCAGAAGCGTCAATTCGACCAGCTGGTAACCGCGGCGACCGGCGGCGCAGCGCCCCCGGCAGCCACGATCGAAGCAATGGAAGCCATGGGCATGAAAGTGGTGCACCTGTACGGCCTGACTGAAACCTATGGGCCCAGTCTGGTATGCGAGTTTCAGGATGAATGGCACCAGCTGAGTCTGAAAGATAAAGCCGCCAAGATGGCGCGTCAGGGCGTTCTGTCTTTGTCGATGTCAGACATGATGGTGGCAGACCCGGTTACCCTGAAACCTGTAGCCCGGGATGGCAACAGCATTGGCGAGTTACTGGTGCGTGGTAACAGTGTAATGAAGGGCTATCTAAAGAACCCGGAAGAAACCCGGAAAGCGTTCGAGGGTGGCTGGTTCCACACTGGTGACTTGGGAGTGTGGCATCCTGACGGCTATGTAGAAATTAAAGACCGCTCGAAAGACATCATTATTTCCGGTGGGGAAAATATTTCCACGCTGGAAGTAGAGAGTGTGTTGTACGACCATCCGGCAGTATTAGAAGCGGCCGTTGTGGCGGCCAAAGATGACCACTGGGGCGAAATTCCCTGTGCTTTTATCACTTTGAAAAATGGTCAGGAGTACACCACGGAAGATGACATTATTGCCCATTGTCGCGCCAGTCTGGCGGGCTACAAAACGCCAAAGCGCGTCTTGTTCGTGGATGCTTTGCCAAAAACTTCCACTGGAAAGCTTCAGAAGCACATTCTGAGAGAAGAACTTAACGCCTGATTGCGAGAGTTGCGCTGATGCTTTACCCCGGTTCGCCGGGGTTTTTTGTGCGCAAACAAAACGCCCGGTGGTGCAGGATGCACAAGTTGCTTTGCTTGTTCATCAGAATTGTTGAACAGTGTCAGAAGCTGGTTGCGTCCAGAGCCATAGTCGATTCACTGCCGGCCACAATAGATGCCAGATAGCCCGAACAGCGCGGCAGAATATGGTCCGCAAAAAAATCGGCAGTTTGTACTTTCGCCTTCAACCAAGGCGCAGGCTGGCTGCTTTGATGGCTCAGTTCAGCCGCCCGCAAAGCGGCTTTTGTCAACAGCCATCCGGCGTTGGTGGTGGCCGTCAGCATCATATAGCTAAACGCGACCGAACCGCAGAATGCCTCATCCTGCTGATTTTCCAGTACACGTTCCAGCGCGATGTCCACGAATCCGGTAGCTTGTGTCAGGCGCTCCAGAGTGCTGGCTTTCAGTTCCCGGCGGGCCCGGTCAGAGTTGCAGAATTGCTTAATGTCAGCCAACAGTTCGTTGATACCCGCACCTTGGTCACGGCGGGTTTTGCGGCCGATTAGATCTAATGCCTGAATACCGTTGGTGCCTTCATAGATAGGCAGAATGCGGGCGTCTCGGTAATGCTGGGCAACGCCGGTTTCTTCTACAAAACCCATGCCGCCGTGGCATTGGATGGCCAATGAGGTTACTTCCTGGGCGATTTCGGTACACCAGCCTTTTACCAGTGGCGTCGTCACATCTGCGCGGCGCTGATAATACTGGCGGCTTTCGGCATTTTCATTGCCGCTTTTCGCCATATCCACTGCGGTGCAACCGGTGTAGGCCAGACAGCGGCCGGCTTCGGTCAGCGCTTTCATCGTCATCAACATGCGCCGAACATCCGGGTGGCGCACAATGGGCGAGGGCGCTGAATCCCCGGGAGCGATGCCCTGCACGCGGTCAAAGGCGTAAGCACGGGCGTCTTGATAGGCGCGCTCGGCAATGGCAACGCCTTGCAGGCCCACGGTCAGACGTGCGTTGTTCATCATGGTGAACATACAGGCCAGGCCTTTGTTTTCTTCACCCACCAGGTAACCCACAGCGCCGCCGTTGTCGCCGAAACCCATCACGCAGGTGGGGCTGGCATGAATGCCCAGCTTGTGCTCCAACGACAGAGCGCGGCAGTCATTGCGCTCGCCTAGGGTCCCGTCGTTGTTCACCAGGTATTTGGGCACAGCAAATAGAGATATTCCTTTTACCCCAGCTGGTGCGCCTGGCAATCGCGCCAGCACCAGGTGCACGATGTTCTCGGCCATATCGTGCTCGCCCCAGGTAATAAAAATCTTGCTGCCGCTAATTAGATAGTGGTCACCGTTTTGCCGGGCGCTTGTGCGCAGGGTGGCGAGGTCGGAACCGGATTGCGGTTCGGTGAGGTTCATAGTACCGCTCCAGCGACCCGACACCATGGGCCGTAAAAAGCAGTCTTTCACCTCGGTGCTGGCGTTTTCAAAAATCGCCTCCACCGCTCCCTGTGACAACAAAGGACAGAGCCCCCACGCCATATTGGCGGCGTGCAGCATTTCCTGCACCGGAATGGCGAGGGAGAAAGGAAGACCCTGGCCACCGTAATGCGGATCAAACTGCAGGCTCCCCCAGCCGCCATCTACATAGTGCTGGTAGGCGCTGGCAAAGCCTTCAGGTATCACGACTTCACCACTGGTGCTCAGGCGTACGCCAGCTCTGTCACCGCTTTTGTTCAGTGGCGACAGAACAGAGCCGCTGAATTTGGCGGCCTCGTCCAGAATGGCGCTTACCAGCTCGTCGCTAACGTCGCTGTAACCGCAGGTTTCGGCCATATCAAAAAAACCGGCCACTTCTCGCAAAGTGAAAGCCATGTCCTGGGTGGGTGCTTTGTACTCTGTCATCGTTTTGCTCCTTAGGGCCTGATCAGGCCATGAACTGCCCACCATTGATTGACAGGTTGGTACCGGTCACAAAGCCGGCGTCTTCAGCAGTCAGGAAAATTACTGCACGGGCGATGTCTTCGGGGGTGCCTAAACGACCAACGGGAATGCCGGCAATGATGCTGCTGAGCACTTTTTCGGGTACTTGACGCACCATGGGTGAGTCGATGTAGCCCGGTGAAATGGCATTTACGGTAACGCCTTTACGCGCACCTTCCAGTGCGATGGACTTAGTGAAACCGTAAATTCCTGCTTTGGTGGCGGCGTAGTTGCACTGACCAAACTGGCCCTTTTCACCGTTCAACGACGAAATGTTCACGATACGGCCAAAGCCACGGTCGCACATGCCTTCAAACACTTGCCGACACATATTGAACATGGAGTTCAGGTTTACGTTAACCACTTGCGACCATTGCTCCTGAGCCATTTTTTTCAACGGTGCGTCGTTAGTGATGCCGGCGTTGTTGACGAGAACATCCATCGGGCCGAAGTCGTGCTCTACTGTGGCGACAAAGGCTTTACAGTTTTCAAAGTCAGTTACATCCAGGGGCATAATGGCTATGTCGTAGCCTTCGGCGGCCATGGTTTTTTGCCAGTCTTTGGCCTGCTGGCGGAACTCGTCTGCGGGTAAATGGGAGGCTACTACCGTGCGGCCCTGATTCGCCAATTGCCTGCACATGGCGGAACCCAGTCCGCCGGTGGCTCCGGTTACTACGGCGATACGATTGGTCATGCTATTCTCCTTTGGGGTTGTTGTAAGCCGTTGTGGCTACTTGATTAATTTTTTAATTTCGGCGGACTTTGCAATCTTTCCAGACGAGGTGTAATGCTCGCTGCGCTGTTCAATATTGGGTAGATCGTACAGATAGTTCACCATTAGCCCGGCAGCCTGTTTCAAACCCTTATCTGAGCTGTCGGCCAGCCAGTTCAGCCGCGCTACTTGCGCGCCGTTGCTGAGGTGGAAGTTGGCGACGGGGTCTTTGGCTCGCGTGTTTGTGCCCTTGCGTTTAGCCAGGCACAGGTAAGCCGCCGCGAGGCGTAAAAGGGTCTGTTTGTCGGGTTCAGGGCTAGTGGCCAGGCTGTCAGCGTCCACGGTCAGGCGCGGTTGCGGGGTTTTCAGCCAAGCCTCGCCACCGGGCAGTGCAGCAATCTCTTCATCGCTAGCGGAATCGAGCCAGCGGCGAAAACCGGGCACGGGTGACAGGGTGGCAAACTGCTTCAGGTGAGGGAATTCCTCTTTCAGCCTGGCCACTACCTGTTTAATCAGGAAGTTGCCAAAGCTGATACCGGCCAGGCCTTTTTGGGCGTTGGAAATGGAGTAGAAAATGGCTGTATTGGCCTGGTCTATGTCTTGTGTTGGGGCGTCTTCGTCCAGCAGTTTTTGTACGTTGCCGGCCAGCCCGTTTACTAGCGCCACTTCAACAAAAATCAGCGGCTCGTCAGGCATATTAGGATGAATAAAAGCAAAGCAGCGGCGGTCTGAGTCCAGTCGGTTTTTCAGGTCGTTCCAGCTTTTTATTTCGTGCACGGCCTCGTAAGCAATCAGTTTCTCCAACAGCACGGCACTGGATTTCCAGCTGATTTCTTCCAGTTGCAGCAGGCCGATGTCGAACCACTGCTCCAACAGCTCTTTTAAATCCTGTTCCAGCGGCATCAGTAGAGGCTGCTCCTTGATCAGCGTCAGCAATTCTTCGCGCATATCTACCAAGAACTTTACGCCAGACGGAACGCCGTTAAACTGTTTGAGTAAAGTGGTGCGGCTAGGCTCCAGGCTTTTGCGGAGCTGGCGGGCTTTCAGGTTGCGCTGGTCAGGATCGGCGTTGCGCCAGTCTTCCATGGCTTGACTAACCGCGTTTTCGTCAATGCCGTATTGCTCGGCTAGCAGGCAAAGGAAGCGCATACGGCCAGTGCGTGTCAATGTAAGATAGGCACGGCCTAATTCTGCAGCGCGTTTGCGAGCGACAACTTGGCCGCCGTTCTCGGCGAGGCAGTGGTCAATCCACTCGGCAATCACCGTTAGATCCTGCTCTGTCAAATCAGCAGATATGGCCAGATCACCCTGGTTCAGGCGCCAGCCATTTAAGGCATCGGTGCCTCCGGCTAGCAGCTTTTTAAAAGCACGTTCGAACAGATTAGCGGATTGACGTGGCATGATTGTGTCCTTGTGGCTGGCCTGGAGCGGTCTTATCCTGATTGGAAGAGGCTACCAAAGCGCCTCAAAAAAACCAATTAAAAATACTTGGTTTATAAAATAGAAACCATTAAGCTTGTAAGGGTTGATTCAGAATAAACGCTGAAATTGCATAATGTCAGTGCAAAATTAGGGCGATATGGCGGCGACATCAAGATTGGGTATAGGAGAGCACAATGGATGAGTTACACGGCTATTACCTGGAAGACCTAAAAGTCGGCATGACCGACAGCTACACCAAAACGATCACCGAGGCGGATGTTATACAGTTCGCTGAGCTCAGTGGTGACAACAACCCGTTACATCTGAATGACGAGTACGCGAAGACCACGCCGTTCAAAGCGCGGATCGTGCACGGTATGTTCAGTGCCGCTTTGATTTCTGCGGTACTGGGTGCACGTATGCCTGGTCCTGGTGCTATCTACATTGACCAGCAGATCCGTTTCAAGGCGCCGGTGTTTCTTGGTGATACCGTGGTGGCGAGTGCAGAAGTTGAGGAAATCAACGTAGAGCGCCGCCGGGTGAAGTTGAAAACCGTGTGCAAGGTGGGCGATAAAGTGGTTGCGGAAGGCTATGCCACCAATATGGTAGACCGCCGTCCGGCGTAACCGTCAGGAGAGACATATGCTATTAGATCGTAACAAAGCAACCCTGGTGGTTGTGGATGTCCAGTCTAAGCTCTTGGGTGGCATTCAGCGCAGTGAAGAGCTGGTGAATCATTGCCGTTGGCTGGTGCGCTTGGCGCAGCTGATGAAGGTGCCGGTGATTGCCTCTGAACAGTATCCGGATGGCCTGGGCCATACCGAAGAAAGCCTGCGGAGGTTGATCGGGGAAGAGCGGATTCATGGCAAAACCCAGTTTTCGGCCATAGATGACACCGGTTTTATGGCGCACTTTAACAGTTTGGATCGCGACCAAGTTGTGGTGTGTGGTATGGAATCCCAGGCTTGCGTGGTGCAAACCGCGTTGCGCTTGAAAGAGTGCGGAAAACAGGTGTTTGTGGTGGCTGATGCCATTTCCGCCCGCAACGACTTTGATACCGACATTACCCTGCGTCGCCTGGAGCAGGCCGGTGTGGTTCTGGTCAGCCGGGAAATGGTGGGTTTTGAGTGGGTGCGCGATTCCTCAGCACCGGAATTCAGAACCTTCAGCAAAGAATTTTTACGCTGAATAATCGTATTCAGGCCCTGGTGCGTGTTTATTCGCCAGGGCCTTCGTGCGTTAAGCAAAGCTGTATTTTGAGTGCCAACGGTGGAAGGTGCGATAATCATGGTTGATCATCCGCGACCGTCAGGTTGCAACGCCCTGGCAGACGATGCCGACCGCAACCGCATGCTGGCGGAAATGGCCGAACAGTCCACCGACATGATTTCACGCCATACTCCTGAGGAATGGCGCTTCATTTATGTTTCGCCTGCGGTGACCCACCTGCTGGGTTATCAGGTAGAAGAAATTATCGGAACGTCCGCTTACGACCTGTATCACCCAGACGATGTTGAAGATTTCAAGCGCCGTGCCCGCAGCGTGAATTACAACCGGGGGCTGTACACCCATACCTATCGCTTTCGCTGCAAAGACGGCCACTACACCTGGCTGGAAAGTACCAGTCGCACCATTCGTGATAACAGCACTGGTAAGATCCAGGAAATACTCGTGGTATCGCGGGACGTTACCCACCGTATTCTGGCGGAAGAACAGCTGCAAAAGTATCGTGAAGACATTGAGCACGCTGGCCGTCTGATTACCATGGGCGAATTGGCCTCTGGCCTGGCCCACGAACTGAACCAGCCATTAGCGGCCATGGTTAATTTTTTGCGTGGTGTAGAGCGGCGTTTTGCCGGCCAGCAGGATATTCGTTGGGAAGAAATTGAACTGCCCATCACCCGCAGCATTAATACGGCGTTGCGGGCGGGCGATATTATTCATCGAATGATGGATTTCACCCGGCGCCAAGGGCCGGTTGTGACCACTCTGGACATCGCCGCCATTGTGGAAGAAATGTGCGAGTTCTGCGAATCCACAGCGGAACGCGACAATGTCGCCATAAAACGCTGCATTGCGTCAGATTTGCCGGCGGTGACCGGTGATAAGATACAACTGGAACAGGTGCTGCTGAACTTGTTGATTAACGGCATTGAAGCGTCCCGCGAGAACGCCGGTGACGGCCCGCCACAGGTTGCTGTTGAAGTGGCAGAATTTGACCAGAACAATATGGTGGTTCACGTTAAAGACCAGGGCAAAGGTATTGCCGCAGGCGACCTGGAGCGTATTTTCGAGCGGTTTTACTCCACTAAATCTGGGGGCCTGGGTATGGGCTTGGCGATCAGCCGGTCGCTGGTTGAAACCCTGGGTGGCGAGCTTTGGGCGGAGAACGTGACTCCGTCGGGGGCCTGTTTTTCATTCACTCTCAACAAGGCCAGGTAGTACTGATGCACAAAGAAACAATGGCGCAAACGGTTTACGTGGTCGACGACGACGCAGATGTTCGCGATTCACTACAGTGGCTGCTGGAGTCCGTTGGGCTAACGGTGATGAGTTACCCCAGCGCCATAGACTTTCTGGAGGGTTTTTCCGGGGATGGCAGTGGCTGCATCGTGATGGATGTGCGCATGCCGGGTTTGAGCGGTATCAGCGCCCAGCAGAAGTTGCCGGAATATCACATCGGTCTGCCGGTAATTATGATTTCCGCCCACGGCAACGTGGACATGGCTGTAACAGCGCTGACCCAAGGCGCAATGACCTTTATTGAAAAGCCGTTTGACGACCAGGTGCTGATTGATCACGTGCACAATGCGTTACAGCAGGACAAGATTCGGCGTCAGCGCGAGCGCTCCCACACCGAGGTGACGCAGCGTTACGAGAGCCTGACTCGCCGTGAAAAGCAGGTGTTCGGGCTGATTGTGAGAGGTTTCTCTAATCAGGAAGCCGCCGATGAGCTGGTCATCAATCGCAAAACCGTAGAGGGGCATCGCGCCCATATGATGTCGAAAATGAAAGTCGACTCCTTCGCCGAGCTGGTTCAAATCGCCATCGCTTTGGGTGTTGTGAAAGGCCTTTGAGCCTACTGGGTTTCAGGGCGTGGATCACACCGGCTTGTTGAGGAGTTCAATGGGCTTGGTCGCGGTTGTTTCTAGCCACCACACATGCGTGTCCCAGTCCCCCAAAACAATTCTTTCCGCCGCTTTCCCGCTGACCTGCAACGGATGTCGGGCCGGGCGGTGGGTGTGGCCGTGAATCAGCTGCGGCACGTTATGCTGTTCCATTACCCGCACCACTTCTTCTGGAGTCACATCCATAATGGCTTGGGTCTTGCCCTTGTTCTTGGCCATACTCAGTTCGCGCAGTTGGCGAGCCATCAGCTGGCGATCTTTCAGCGGGCGGGCCAGCAGCATTTTCTGGGTTTTCGGGTTGCGCATGTTGGCGCGGAATTTCTGATATTCCACATCGGCGGTGCACAGACTGTCGCCGTGCATCAGCAGGGTGGGGGTGCCGTAAAGGTCAATCACGGTTGGGTCATCCAGCAGCGTTGCTCCAATACGCTGGCAATAATCCTGACCCAGCAGAAAGTCCCGATTGCCGTGCATCACATAGACCGCGGTGCCGCCGTCGCTGACCTGCTTCAATGCTGCAGCGATCTGCTCCTGCAAGGGCGTGTGCTCGTCGTCGCCAATCCAGGCCTCAAAGAAATCGCCCAGAATGTACAGTGTGTGAGCATTCACCGCGCGATCTTGTAAGAAGGTAAGAAACGCCCGTGTAATGTCCGGGCGTGACTCTTCCAGATGCAGATCGGAAATGAACAGCGTGGTCACGCTGCGTCTCCGTCCTCAAGCACTTCCGCTTTTTCGATGATCACGTCTTCAGCAGGAACATCCTGGTGGCCGGCTTTCATGGTGGTGCGCACTGCGCGAATTTTGTCGACGACGTCCATGCCTTCAGCCACTTTGCCAAACACGCAATAACCCCAGCCTTCTGCAGTTTTGGCGGAATGATCCAGAAAGCCGTTGTTTTCAACGTTGATGAAAAACTGCGCGGTTGCGGAGTGCGGGTCCATGGTGCGAGCCATGGCAACGGTGCCAATCATATTGCTGAGGCCGTTATCGGCTTCACTCCTGATTGTCTCGCGGGTTTTGCGCGGGCTCATGTCCGGCTCGAAGCCGCCGCCCTGAACCATGAAGTTGCTGATCACCCGGTGAAATATCAGGCCGTCAAAAAAGCCCTGGCGCACATACTGTTCGAAGTTTTTAGCGGTTTCCGGTGCCTTGTCATAATCCAGTTCCAGCTTGATAGGGCCGTGGTTGGTTGTCAGCAGAATCATGGGGTTTTCCTGTTTTGTGAGGGAAGGTTGCGCGCAATGCGCATGTTGTTCGCCATTGTACGCAAGAGTTTGGCGCGGTGCATGAGTCTGCAGTGCTTTTATGCGTATAATGACCGCTCAGATCCACCTCCTTTTTGCAGAGATTGTATGAGCGCCGAGCCCAAGAAAGCCCATAACTTTATTCAGAGCCTGATTGAAGACGCCGTCGCCAAAGGCGCGCACACAGGCACGGTAGTGACCCGTTTTCCGCCGGAGCCCAACGGTTACCTGCACGTTGGTCACGCCAAAGCCATTTGCCTGAATTTTGGTATTGCCAACACTTTTGGCGGTGAATGCCATCTGCGTTTTGACGATACCAACCCGGAAAAAGAAAGCCAGGAATACATCAACGCCATAAAAGCGGATGTGGAGTGGCTTGGTTATCAGTGGCAAGGAAAGGTGCATTTTGCCTCGGACTATTTTGATGCCCTGTACAACTTTGCGGAAGAGCTGATTGAGCGCGGCAATGCTTACGTGTGCGCCTTAAGCGCCGACGAAATGGCGGACTACCGCGGCAGCCTTAAAGAGCCTGGGCGCAACAGCCCTTATCGCGAGCGGGCGGTGGAAGAGAACCTGAAACTGTTCCGCCAGATGCGCGACGGTGATTTTCAAAACGGCGAAATGGTGCTGCGGGCGAAGATTGATATGGCGTCGCCCAACATCAATATGCGTGACCCGATTCTGTACCGCATCCGCTACGCCGAACACCACCAGACCGGCAATAAATGGTGCATCTACCCGATGTACGACTATACCCATCCGATTTCAGACGCGCTGGAAGGTATTACCCATTCCCTGTGTACGCTGGAATTTGAAGACCACCGCCCTCTGTATGACTGGGTGCTGGACAACATCAGCGTACCTTGTCAGCCGCGCCAGATTGAATTTGCGCGGCTGAACCTGAACTACACCATTACCAGCAAACGCAAACTCAAACGTTTAGTGGACGAGCACATCGTTGACGGTTGGGACGACCCGCGCATGCCCACCATTTCAGGGTTGCGCCGCCGCGGTTACACGCCTGAGTCTTTGCGCACCTTCTGCGACATGATCGGTGTGAACAAAGCGGGCGGCACCGTAGACATGGGCATGCTGGAGTTCGCCATTCGCGAAGATTTGAACATCCGTTCGCCCCGCGCCATGTGCGTGATGCGCCCATTGAAGGTCACGCTGACCAACTACCCGGCTGACAAAACCGAAACCCTGGTGTTGCCGGTGCATCCGCAAAATCCGGACATGGGCAGTCGCGAAGTGACCTGGAGCCAAACCCTGTTTATTGATCGCGAAGATTTTGCTCTGGAAGCGCCACGCAAGTGGAAGCGACTGGCACCGGATCAGGCGGTACGCCTGCGCGGTGGCTATGTGATGACTTGTCGCGAAATCGTGCGGGATGACAATGGCGAAATTGTCGAGCTGAAGTGCGAATACGACGAAAACACTCTGGGCGTGAACCCTGAAGGCTACAAACCCAACGGCGTGCTTCACTGGGTATCTGCAACGGACAGCGTGGAGTGCGACATCAATGTGTACGACCGCTTGTTCAACGCGGAAACGCCAGACAGCGATAAAGAAGGCGATATGCTGGAGCACCTGAACCCGCAGTCTTTGGTGGTTTTGAAAGGCGCCCGCGCCGAACGCAATCTGGCGTCGCCGGCGAGCGATCTGCCGTACCAGTTTGAGCGCGAAGGTTACTTTTTCTTCGACCAGAAGCTGACGGACAACGCCGGCAAGCCGGTGTTCAATCGCACCGTCACCCTGCGCGATTCCTGGGGTAAATCTTGATCAGAATCTACAACACCCTCAGCCAGAAAAAAGAAGAGTTCAAGCCCATAGAACCGGGCAAAGTTGGCATCTACGTGTGCGGCATGACCGTGTACGACTACTGTCATCTGGGCCACGCTCGGGTGTTGGTAGCGTTTGATGTGATCACTCGATATTTGCGTCACAGTGGTTTTGATGTGAACTACGTGCGTAACATCACCGACATTGACGACAAGATTCTGCGCCGCGCTGATGAAAACGGCGAGGTGTACACCGACCTGACCGAGCGCATGATTGCCGCCATGCACGAAGACGAAGCCCGTCTGGGTGTGCTGTCGCCCAACGCTGAACCCCGAGCTACGGCGTTTATCAGCGACATGATTGCAATGATCGAAACGCTGATTGCCGGCGACCACGCCTACGCGGCGGGCAACGGCGATGTGTATTTTTCGGTATCCTCGTTTGCGGATTACGGCAAGCTCAGCAAGAAAAAGCTGGAAGACCTGCTGGCGGGCGCCCGGGTGGATGTAGAGCAAGCTAAACGCAGCCCGGCGGATTTCGCCCTGTGGAAAGCGGCGAAGCCGGGTGAAGTATTCTGGCCGTCGCCCTGGGGCAATGGCCGCCCGGGTTGGCACATTGAGTGCTCGGCCATGGCCAATCACTGCCTGGGTGACACCTTTGATATTCACGGTGGTGGGCCAGACCTGTTGTTCCCCCATCACGAAAACGAAATTGCCCAGTCAGAATGCGCCACCGGTCACAGGTTTGTGAATACCTGGATGCACGCCGGCGCCATTCGGGTGAACAAAGAAAAAATGTCCAAGTCATTGGGTAATTTTTTCACCATCCGCGAGATTATGGAAACCTATCCGGCCGAAGTGGTGCGCTACTTTTTAGTGTCCAGCCATTACCGCAGCCAGGTGGACTATTCCGAAGACAATCTGATTGAATCCGGTCGTAGCCTGACCAAGCTTTACAATGCGCTACGCGGTGTCACCCCGCTGGCCAGCGATGCAGTGGAGCAGACTGCACACGACACGCAGTTCGCCGAGCGCATGGATGACGATTTTAACTGCGCGGGTGCAATGGCGATTCTGCACGCCATCGCGGGCGAGATAAATCAGCAGCGCCGTGACGGCGACGAACAAGCCGCTGCGGCCAGCGCTACGGTACTGGTGCGCCTGGGTTCGGTGCTGGGTTTGTTGCAGCAAGACCCGGAGCTGTTTTTTCAGGGCAGCAGTGGCAGCGGGCAGGGCGGTGAGTTGAATGCCGAGCAAATCGAAACGATGATTCAGGCCCGCGCGGATGCCCGCAAGGCCCGCGACTTTGCCGGCGCAGATCGCATTCGTGACGAGCTACTAGAGCAGGGGGTTATTCTGGACGACTCCCGCGAGGGTACCAGCTGGCGGCGGGGTTAAGCCGCCTAAAACGCCGTATAAGCCTCGGTTTATTAAGAAAACACCCCAAGCGAAGGATTCATTTGGGGTATGATCCGATACGCGATATCACGTAGAATGTTGCGTTCAGGAATTTCTTAACTTACTGAGGGAAATACGATGACATCACGCGTACAGCTTGACGGTCTTCAGGTTGCCGGGAATTTATACGACTTTATTAATAATGAAGCGATCCTTGGAACGGGTCTGGATGCAGACAAATTCTGGGCAGACTTCGCCAAAATCGTCAACGATCTTGCGCCCCGCAATCGTGAGCTGCTAGCCAAACGCGATTCCCTGCAGGATAAACTGGACGCCTGGAACCATAACCACCAGCACCAGACTCCGGATATGCACGTCTATAAAGATTTCCTCAAGGAAATCGGCTATCTGGTTGACGAGCCCGCTGATTTTACCATTTCCACGGCTAACGTAGATCCTGAAGTAGCTACCATGGCTGGGCCGCAGCTTGTTGTGCCGATCATGAACGCCCGCTTTGCCCTGAACGCGGTTAACAGCCGGTGGGGCAGTTTGTACGATGCGCTTTACGGCACCGACGCGATTTCTGAAACAGGTGGCGCCGAAAAAACCGCCGGTTACAACCCAAAGCGCGGTGAACGCGTTATCGAATTTGCCCGTGACCTTCTGGACAGTTCAGCGCCTTTGGCCTCTGGCAGTCACAAAGACGCAGCGCTCTATCACGTTGCCGGTGGCAAGCTGGTGGTGGACCTGCAAAACGGCGACAGCATCGGTTTGAAAGATGAAACCGGTTTTGTCGGTTACACCGGTTCGGCAGACGCCCCGACAGGCATTCTGCTGGTTAAAAACGGCATGCACTTTGAAATCCAGATTGACGCTACCCATCCCATCGGCAAAACCGATGGTGCCCACGTTAAAGACGTGTTGATGGAATCGGCGCTGACCACCATTATGGATTGTGAAGATTCGGTAGCCGCAGTAGACGCTGACGACAAAGTTCTGGCCTACCGCAACTGGCTGGGCCTTATGAATGGCAGTCTGGAAGAAACCTTTGAAAAAGGTGGTAAGCAGTTAACCCGCAAGATGAACGCGGATCGCGTTTACACCGCCGCCGATGGTAGCGAGCTGCAACTGAAGGGCCGCAGCGTGATGTTCATCCGTAACGTGGGCCACCTGATGACCAACCCGGCGATTCTGCTGGCAGATGGCAGCGAAGTACCGGAAGGCCTGCTGGATGGTGTGATGACATCGCTGATGGCCATGCACGACCTGAAAGGCAACAGCCGGTTTCAGAACAGCACCCAAGGCTCGATGTATATTGTTAAGCCGAAGATGCACGGCCCGGAAGAAGTCGCGTTTACCAACGAGTTTTTTGGCCGGGTGGAAGACGTTTTGGGCTTGCCGCGCTTTACCCTGAAAGTGGGCATTATGGATGAAGAACGCCGCACCACGGTGAACTTGAAGGCCTGCATTCACGCCGCGAAAGATCGCGTGGCGTTTATTAACACCGGCTTTTTGGACCGCACCGGTGACGAGATTCATACCTCCATGAAGCTTGCCCCGTTTATCCGCAAAGGAAAAATGAAGCAGGCCACGTGGATCACCGCTTACGAGCAGTGGAACGTAGACATCGGCCTGGAGACCGGATTCCGCGGTGTGGCGCAAATTGGCAAGGGCATGTGGGCCATGCCGGATTTGATGGCCGATATGCTGGAACAGAAAATTGGCCATCCAAAAGCCGGTGCCAATACCGCCTGGGTGCCATCACCCACCGCCGCCACTCTGCACGCCACGCATTATCATCAGGTGAATGTGGCCGATATCCAGCAGAAGCTGGAAAGTCGCGAGCGTGCAAGTGTGGATGATATTCTCACGGTGCCCATCAATCTGAATTCGAAAGATCTGACCGCGGCGGAAATCCAGGAGGAATTGGACAACAACGCGCAAAGTATTTTGGGCTATGTGGTGCGCTGGATCGACAGCGGCGTAGGTTGCTCTAAAGTGCCCGACATCAATAACGTGGGCCTGATGGAAGACCGCGCTACCCTGCGGATTTCGTCGCAGTTGCTGGCGAACTGGCTGTATCACGGTATCTGCAACAAGCACCAGATTGAAGAGACCATGAAGCGCATGGCACTGATCGTGGACAAACAGAACGCCGGTGACGCAACCTATCGCCCAATGGCCGAAAACTTTGCCGACAGTATTGCGTTTCAGGCAGCGTTGGACCTGGTGCTGAAAGGCGCCGAGCAGCCGAATGGCTACACAGAACCGTTGCTGCATGCATACCGTTTGAAGGCAAAAGCGAAATACGGCCAGTAATTCGCTGCCGTGTTGCGAGAGGGGATTGCAAAAAGGGGACAGACTTCAAGTCTGTCCCCTTTTTGCTGAAGCCTGTCCCTTTTTTTTCCACAGGGGACAGACCTAAGGTCTGTCCCCGTTTTTGCGCAAGTCCGGATTTCGGGTACTCCGGGGACAGACCTTAGGTCTGTCCCCTTTTGGGAGTAGGGTCCAGAATGTTCGCCGCATGCAAAGTGTTCTGCAGCAAAGTAGCAATGGTCATAGGGCCGACACCACCTGGTACCGGAGTAATGTAGGCGGCGCGCTCCGAAGCAGCGGCGAAATCCACGTCGCCCTGCAGAGTGCCGTCTGCCATCCGGTTGATGCCAACATCAATCACTGTCGCACCCCGTTTTACCCATTCGCCTTTGATCAGCCCGGGTTTGCCCACCGCGGCTATTAATATATCGGCGTCACGCACAAAACGCTCCAGATCCGCTGTAAAACGGTGGCACACGGTAATGGTTGCGCCTTTCAATAGCAGCTCCATGCTCATGGGGCGGCCGACGATGTTAGAGGCGCCTACAATGACCGCGTGCTGGCCTTTGTAGGGGGTACCTATGCTGTCGAGCAGGGTAATGATGCCGGCCGGTGTGCAGGGGCGTATGGTAGGTTTGCGCTGGCTCAGGCGGCCGACGTTGAACGGATGAAAGCCATCAACGTCTTTATCCGGTCGAATCTTCAATAAAATGGGATCGGCGTCCAGCTGGGCCGGCAAAGGCAACTGCACCAATATGCCGTCTACCAATGGGTTGTCGTTCAGCTCGTCGATCAGGTTTTCCAGAGCTTGTTGTGATGTGTCTGCCGCTAAATCGTAAGACAGCGACACAATGCCTGCAGCTTCGCAGGCTTTGCGCTTGTTGCCTACGTATACCTGGGAGGCCGCATCGCTGCCCACCAGAACCACCGCCAGGCCAGGCGCCCGTAGGCCTTGGTCGAGGCGGGCCTGTACACCTTCGGCCACCTGATGGCGAACCTTGGTGGCAATCTGTTTTCCATTTATCAGTTCGGCGCTCATGGTTCGTCTTTATGGGTTGGGCGTGAATTGGTCGATTAAAAGAACTGCGTATTGTCGCATGCTTCCGGGTTCAGGCCAATTAGCGCCCGGATTCTAAAGGCTTGAGCGCAACCGTGGAGCGTTTTTTTAACAAACTTTCCAAATGATGGTTGACGAAGGCCGCCGCCGCCGCTAATATCTGCGCCAACTTTGCTGACACACGTGTTGTGCAGTTCAGACGGGGTATAGCGCAGCCTGGTAGCGCGCCTGCTTTGGGAGCAGGATGTCGGGAGTTCGAATCTCTCTACCCCGACCACTTTTCTGACTGTTCAGGTGGGCAAGCGGTTAATGCGCTCGTAGCTCAGCTGGATAGAGCACCGGCCTTCTAAGCCGGTGGTCGCAGGTTCGAGTCCTGCCGGGCGCACCATATTAGCTTCGGTCAGGTGCAGTAAAGTTTTCCTAGCGGTTTTGATGGTGTTTCACGCTTTTGCGTGTGTATATGGTGGGCGTAGCTCAGTTGGTAGAGCTCAGGATTGTGACTCCTGCGGTCGAGGGTTCGATCCCCTTCGTCCACCCCATTTTACTGCTTCGAACCAGATCCGGACCTTGCATTAGCGGGTTTCCGGTTTTTTTGTCTTAGTAGAAATGTTAGATCAGCGGCAGCCGAATTTGGGCAGACGCGAAAAAATTATGCGGGTGTGGTGGAATTGGTAGACACGCCAGATTTAGGTTCTGGTATCGAGAGATGTGGGGGTTCAAGTCCCTCCACCCGCACCACTATTTTAAAACCCTGCAGGTTTGCGTCTGCGGGGTTTTTTTGTGGTTTTAGAAAAAAGTTATAGAGACCAACGTATCGGGTATAAAAGACTGGGTTTTTTCGTATAGTAACTGTTCTTCAAGTAGCCTGGCACTATCGCCAGCTTATGGTGCAATGACTATAGGAATTCTGTGATGACTAATTCAAGCCTTTCACTGCAAGATATGTGTAACCCCAACGGCATGTGTTTTGGCTGCGGTCCCGCCAATCCATCCGGTTTGCAAATCAAAAGTGAGTGGAGCGCTGAGGGTGATGCGGTTATATGTCGCTTTGCGCCGGATGATCGCTATATCGGGTGGCCCGGACTGGTGTATGGTGGCCTAATTGCTATGCTGATTGACTGCCACTCAAATCGTACTGTTATTGCATACCACTATAATCAGGACGGTCGCACCCCAGGTGAAGGCGAGCCCATTGAATGTGTTACCGGGCAGCTGGGTGTCAGTTACCAGAAGCCTACGCCGATGGGTGTCGAGCTGACGCTCAAGGCTTGGGTAGAGGGTGAAGTGGGTCGCAAGTCGCGGGTCATCTGCGAAGTGTGGGCCGGCGATGTGCTGACCTGTCGTGGCGATTCGGTCTTCGTGCGGGTTGAAGCCGAGCAGCTTAAAGCTCAGGCGCAAAAGATGATCGCGGACCTGGGTGTGGCTGGCTAATCCGACTTTCGTTATCTGTCGCAAACAGATGATTCTATACACACGGTAAACCGTGATAAACTACTGGCTTTTAATTTTCAGCCCTTCTGCCGCAATGCATGGCTTAAGGGCTTTTAGGTTTAAATTCATTCACATACCGAACCTGATTCTGAGGATCTTACATGCAAGTGTCTGTTGAAACGACTTCCAACATCGAACGTCACATGACGATTGGTGTGCCCGCCCAGGAAATTGACCAGGCGGTTCAGAAGCGCCTGCAGGAAACTGCGCGCACCGTACGCCTGAATGGTTTCCGCCCGGGCAAAGTGCCTATGAGCGTGGTAAAGCGTCGTTTCGGTGACAGCGTACGTCAGGAAATTGTTGGCGAAATCATGCGCGACAATTACGTTAAGGCGTTGCAGGAACAGGATCTTAATCCCGCTGGCTGGCCGCGCTTCGAACCCAAGACCATGGAAGAAGGCAAAGACCTTGAGTTTGTGGCCATCTTTGAAGTGCTGCCGGAAATCGTGCTGGGCGACTTGTCTGCGGTTACCATCGAAAAGCCCCAGGCTGATGTAACCGACGCCGACATTGACACCATGATTGACAACCTGCGCACCCAGCAGGCCACCATGAAGTCGGTCAAGCGCAAGTCCAAGAACAAAGACATCGCCGTTATTGATTTCAAAGGCACCATCGACGGTGAAGAATTTGAAGGCGGCGCGGCTGAAAATCACCGCCTGACTTTGGGCTCTGGCCAGATGATTCCAGGCTTCGAGAAAGCCATCGTGGGCAGTAAGGCCGGTGATGAGTTGGAAATTGACGTCACTTTCCCCGAGGATTACCACAACGAAGAGTTGAAAGGTAAGCCAGTCAAATTCCAGGTCACGATTCACGAAGTGGAAGAGCCATTGCTGCCAGAGTTGGATGCCGAGTTCTTCAAGAAGTTCGGCATTGAAGCTGAAGACGAAGCTGCGTTCCGCGTAGAAGTGAAAAAGAACATGGAGCGAGAGCTCAAACAAGCGATTTCCAACAAGGTTAAAAATGACGTTGTTGACGCGCTGCTGAACAGCACAGAGCTGGACGTACCAACGTCCCTGATTGATCAGGAAATTGACCGTCTGCGCCAGGACGCGGTTAAGCGCTTCGGCGGCCAGATGGACTTTCAGCAGTTGCCCAAGGAAATCTTTGAAGAGCAGGCCAAGCGTCGCGTGAAGACCGGGCTGTTATTCCAGGAAGTGGTCAAGAAGAATGAATTGACCGCCGACGCGGAAAAAGTGGAAGAAAAGATCCAGGAAATTGCGTCTACGTATGAACAACCTGAGGAAGTGATTGCACACTTCAATAGCAGTCCGGAACAGAAGTCCCAGATAGAATCTACCGTTCTGGAAGACGCAGTGGTTGAATATGTGCTCGGTCAGGCCCAAATAACTGAAAAGGCCATGAAGTACGAAGAGGCCATTCAGGCGGGTCAAGCCCAGAGTTGATGATTGGCCGACGGCGAACGTTAGCAGCCGGCGCAAGCAATCAGTGTAAGCAGCCGGCATGTCCGGCTGTTTTTTCTAGGACAGCCCATGCCCATTGTTCATAAGGAGTTCAGGCGCATCATGATGCAAAAACCAATTGATGGTTCCGCAATGTCACCCAGTGCCGCCCTGGTGCCGATGGTTATTGAGCAAACGGCGCGCGGCGAGCGCTCGTTTGACATTTACTCCCGTCTGCTGAAAGAGCGGGTTATATTTATGGTAGGCCCGGTGGAAGATCACATGGCCAATCTGGTGGTGGCACAGTTGCTGTTTCTGGAATCAGAAAATCCGGACAAAGACATCCATCTTTATATTAATAGCCCGGGCGGTTCGGTCAGCGCTGGCATGTCGATTTACGACACCATGCAGTTTATCAAACCCGATGTTGCGACTCTGTGCGTGGGCCAGGCGGCCAGCATGGGCGCATTCCTGTTGGCGGGCGGCGCCGCGGGCAAGCGCGCCTGCCTGCCCAACTCGCGGGTGATGATTCACCAGCCGCTGGGTGGCTATCAGGGCCAGGCAACGGATATCGAGATTCACACCCGTGAGATTCTCAAGATTCGCCACACCCTGAATTCCATTCTGGCGCACCATACCGGCCAGGATCTGGAAACCATTTCGCGCGACACCGATCGCGACAACTTTATGGATCCGACCCAGGCCAAGGCCTATGGCCTGATCGATTCAGTACTTGATAAGCGCGTACCGAATAAATAATACTTGGGTAACACGCTCCATCCGTGGCCGGCGTGGCGTTCCGTTTTTAACCGGCGCCGGCAAACAGAGATCAGAGGTATTTCAATGGCAGACGAAAGAAACGGCAGAGGTGACGATAGCAGCAAGTTGCTGTACTGCTCGTTTTGTGGAAAGAGCCAGCACGAAGTCCGGAAGCTCATAGCAGGGCCTTCGGTGTTCGTCTGTGACGAATGCGTTGACCTTTGCAACGACATTATCCGTGAAGAAATTCAGGAAAATGCTCAGGAAGAGGCCAGCGATCGTCTGCCGACACCGGCCGAGATCCGTGAAACACTGAACGAGTACGTGATCGGTCAGGACCGAGCTAAAGTGGTGCTCGCAGTTGCGGTATATAATCACTACAAGCGCTTGCGCTATGGTGAGGGTAAGGCTGAAGTCGAGCTGGGCAAAAGCAACATCCTGCTGATTGGCCCCACGGGCAGCGGCAAGACCTTGCTGGCTGAAACCCTGGCGCGAGTGCTGAATGTACCCTTTACCATTGCCGACGCGACCACCCTGACCGAAGCCGGTTATGTGGGGGAAGACGTCGAGAACATCATTCAGAAGCTGCTGCAGAAATGCGATTATGATGTCGAGAAAGCCCAGCGGGGCATTGTCTACATCGACGAAATCGACAAAATTTCCCGCAAATCTGACAATCCCTCCATTACCCGGGATGTGTCTGGTGAAGGTGTACAGCAGGCGCTTTTGAAGCTGATTGAAGGCACCGTGGCTTCGGTACCACCCCAAGGCGGGCGCAAGCATCCGCAGCAGGAATTCCTGCAGGTGAACACAAGTAACATACTGTTTATTTGTGGCGGCGCTTTTGCTGGTTTGGAGAAGGTTATACAGCAGCGTTCTGCGCGTTCATCCATTGGCTTTTCAGCAGAAGTGGCGAGCCAGGACAACATCAAATCCGCAGGCGAGATCATCAAAGATGTTCAAACCGAAGATCTGGTGAAGTTTGGCTTGATTCCGGAGTTTGTCGGCCGTTTGCCGGTTGTGGCGACCCTGACCGAGCTGGACGAAGACGCCCTGATCCAGATTCTGACCGAACCCAAGAATGCTTTGACCAAGCAGTACCAAAAGCTGTTCGAAATGGAAGGTGTGGAACTGGATTTCCGTGAGGAAGCCCTGCGCGCTGTTGCCCGTAAAGCGAAAGAACGCAACACCGGCGCTCGTGGTTTACGCTCTATTATGGAAGCAACACTGTTGGACACCATGTATCAGATTCCGTCTGAACAGGATGTGTGCAAGGTGGTGGTTGATGAAAGCGTGATCAGCGGTGATTCTGAACCGTTCAAGATTTACGCAAACAACGATCTGGCCAAAGTTGCGCCGGACGATTGATGCGCTAAATCCGTGTAATGACTGAAAAAGGGGCTTATTAGCCCCTTTTTTTATGTCGCAGATGCCCCAATGATTAATGTTACGTTTATTAAAACTCTTTATTGATACTTTTAATTATACCCCGTCAGAGGATTCCCTATGACCCGGACACCCGAAGAAACCGTGAAAGTTTACCCACTGCTCCCGTTACGCGACGTGGTGGTGTTCCCGCACATGGTTGTGCCTCTGTTTGTGGGCCGAGAGAAGTCTATTCAGGCGCTGGAAGCCGCGATGGAGCGCGGCAAGGAAATCCTGCTGGTTGCCCAGCGTGATGCCGCCACAGACGACCCCGGCGTAAGCGACGTTTTCAACATTGGCACTCTGGCCACCATATTGCAGATGCTGCGGCTGCCAGACGGCACAGTGAAAGTGCTGGTGGAGGGCAACGAACGTACCGCCCTGGAACAGATCGAAGATGGCGACTACCTGATAGCACACGCCCGGATTCTGCGCGAAGAGCCCTTGCCGGAGCGCGAAGAAGAAGTGCTCAGCAAGACCTTGATGGAAGAGTTCGAGAAGTTTGTAAAGCTGTCCAAAAAGGTGCCGGCCGAGGTTTCTGGTGCGCTCAACGGGATTACCGGCGTAGAACGCCTGGTGGACACCATTGCGGCCCACCTGGACCTGCAGATTCCGCAAAAGCAGGAGCTGCTTGAAGCGCTGGATACCCGTGAACGCATTGAACTGCTGCTGGGCAAGCTGGACGGCGAAATTGACCTGATTGAAGTGGAAAAGCGCATTCGTGGCCGGGTCAAAAAGCAGATGGAACGCAGCCAGCGCGAGTATTACCTGAACGAACAGATGAAGGCCATCCAGAAAGAAATGGGCCAGATGGGCGACGGTAATAACGACTTCGAGGAGTTGGAACAGAAGCTGGAAGACGCCGGCCTGCCGGAAGAAGCCCGCAAAAAAACTGAAAGCGAGTTGAACAAACTGAAAATGATGTCGCCCATGTCGGCGGAAGCCACAGTGGTTCGTGGCTACATCGACTGGATGCTGGCGGTGCCCTGGAAAAAGCGCAGCCGCGTGCGCCACGATATCGACAGGGCCCGTGAAATACTCGACGAAGATCATTACGGCCTGGACGAGGTAAAAACCCGCATTCTGGAATACCTGGCGGTACAAACCCGGGTGAAGAAGATCAAAGGGCCGGTGTTGTGCTTGGTAGGGCCTCCTGGCGTGGGTAAAACCTCTTTGGGGCAGTCCATTGCCCGTGCCACCAATCGCAAGTACACCCGTATGGCCCTGGGTGGCGTACGTGACGAAGCCGAAATTCGCGGCCACCGCAAAACGTACATCGGCGCTTTGCCTGGCAAGCTGCTGCAGAAACTGGCCAAAGTCGGGGTGAAAAATCCGCTGTTCCTGTTCGATGAAATCGACAAGATGGGCATGGACCAACGTGGAGACCCCGGCTCGGCGTTACTGGAAGTGCTGGACCCGGAACAGAATCACACCTTCAACGATCACTATCTGGAAGTGGATTACGATCTGTCGGATGTGATGTTCGTGTGCACCTCGAACTCGATGAATATTCCGTCGGCGCTGCTGGACCGGATGGAAATTATCCGCATTCCGGGTTACACCGAAGATGAAAAAGTGAATATTGCTCTGCGTTACCTGCTGCCCAAGCAGATAAAAGCCAACGGCCTGCGCGACAAAGAACTGGATCTGCCAGAAGAAACCCTGCGCGACCTGGTGCGTTACTACACCCGCGAAGCTGGCGTACGTGGCCTGGAGCGCGAGATTGCCAAGATCTGCCGTAAGGTGGTGCGTGAGCACGTCTCAAGCGGCGATAAGAGCCAGGTGGCGATAACGCCGGCGATGCTGGAAGACTATTCTGGCGTACAGAAATTCAAATACGGCCTGGCAGAAGACAGTAACGAAATTGGCCAGGTGACCGGTCTGGCCTGGACTCAGGTGGGCGGCGAATTGTTGACCATTGAGTGTGCGCTTACGCCGGGTAAAGGTCGGGTGGTGAAAACCGGCTCCCTGGGCGACGTTATGCAAGAGTCGATCCAGACGGCATTAACCGTCGTCCGCAGTCGCGCTAAGGCGCTGGGTATTGCCGACGATTTCCACGAAAAACACGATTTGCACGTGCATGTGCCCGAGGGCGCGACGCCAAAAGACGGCCCCAGCGCCGGTATAGGTATGTGTACAGCACTGGTGTCGGCGTTAACCCGTAACCCGGTGCGTAGCGATGTTGCCATGACCGGTGAAATAACCCTGCGGGGCCGGGTTCTGCCCATTGGCGGGTTGAAGGAAAAGCTGCTGGCAGCGCACCGGGGAGGCATCAAAACGGTTATAATTCCTGATGAAAATGTCAGGGATATCAAGGAGATACCTGAAAACATCAAAGAGTCTCTGGAGATCCGTCCGGTTAAATGGATTGACGAAGTGCTGGACATTGCGTTGGTGTATGCGCCGGAGGTAATGGCGGGTGATATTGCCGAAAAAACAGCCGCCAAGGCCGGTTGTGATGACGACGCAGAAGCGAAGGAACGCCCAAATACGCACTAAACCCGACATGAATTGTTGACACACGGAAGAGCCCATTGGTATAACTGTTTCGCCGTGAAGCAGCCTGTATCAAGGGCTCCCGCGTTTTATAAAGCTATTCCGACTAACGGTTTACCGCTCCGACTAACGGATTGTTGCCGCAAGGAATAAAAATAATTGCCGAATGGAATTCTGTAAACGTATGTGCAATAGTCTCTGCGTTTGAGATCCACCGACCTATGACATCTTCAACCTGAAATCGAAGGGGTTTAGTGTGAACAAGTCCGAACTTATTGATGCAATTGCAGAGTCCGCTGATATTTCCAAAGCCGCCGCTGGCCGTGCTCTGGATGCCATGACCACCTCCATCACCAGTGCCCTGAAAAAGGACGACCAGGTAACGTTGATTGGTTTTGGCACATTCTCCGTGAAAGAGCGAGCTGCCCGCACTGGCCGTAACCCGCAGACAGGCGCCGAGATTCAGATTAAGGCCTCTAAAGTGCCTGGCTTCAAAGCAGGTAAGGCCCTGAAAGACGCCGTTAAGTAACGGGTTTTTCGTCGGCAGCTCCGCGTTTTGGAGCTGCGCCAGAAATATTAAAGGCGCATTCCACACTGAATGCGCCTTTTTACGTTAGCCACGCAAGATTTACGTTAACAACGCCAGATCTGCGTCAATGACGATAAAAAATTCGCCGGCATTCGCTGGCACAGTACGACCTTGAACAGGGATTCGGGAGACACATGCTTCAAGATATGCGGGAAAACGCCCAGGGCACCATTGCCAAGGTTATTATCGGCTTGCTGATTTTATCGCTTTCCGTTTGGGGAATGGACGCCATTATTGGCGGCTTCGGTGGCGAACCGGAAGTGGCTACGGTGAATGGCCAAGACATTACCGAGCGCGAATTTTTGCGGGTGGTGCAGCTGGAAAGCCAGAACCGTCTGTCCCGTATGGAGCGGCCGGATCCTTCGTTGTTAAACGAAGATCAGATTCGTGTCGACGTACTGCAGGCACTGATTGAAGAACAGGTGTTGGCGCAAGATGCAGACAGGCAGGGCCTGGCTTTGTCTGATGCCGATATTGATGCGCTGATTACCCAGATGCCCCAGTTTCAGGTAGACGGCCAGTTCAATCGCGATCAGTTTGTGGCTACCGTGCGCAATGTGGGTATGGGTGTTGGCGAATTCCGCGACGCCATACGCGAGCAAACCGTGGTAAACCAGATTCGCGCCGGTATCGTTGCCAGTGGCGTTGCCACCAGCAGTAACATTACGCGGCTGATGCAGATTCAAAATCAGACCCGTGATTTCCGCCTGCTCAACATTTCTGCCAGTGCCGTGGCGGACCAGGTAAACGTCAGCGCCGATGACATACAGGCGTTTTACGACAGCAATCCGAACCTGTTTCAGCAGCCCGAGCAAGTCGATGTCAGTTATGTTGTGTTATCACTGGACGCGCTGGCTGACGCCATCGTCATTAGTGACGAAGAGCTCCTGACTTATTACCAAAGCCGCGAAGCCGATCTGGCTCGCGAAGAGCGCCGGGCGGCCCATATCCTGATTGAAGACACCGCCGATGCAGACGCCGCTATTGAGAGTATCCAGCAGCGCCTGGCTGACGGTGAAGACTTTGCAGCGCTGGCGCAGGAGCTGTCGATTGATACGGTTTCTGGCGAGCAGGGCGGCGATCTCGGCTTTGCCGGTCGCGGTGTTTACGATCCGGTCTTCGATGAAGCGCTGTTCAGCCTCGAACCCGGCGTTGTTTCAGAGCCAGTGCGCACCAGCTTTGGTGTGCACCTGATCAAGCTGAACGACGTTCGTCGTTCAGACGTGCCAGCGCTGGATGACGTTGCCGCGCAGCTGCGTGACGACTTGTCCCGCGAGCAGGCACGCGAAGCCTATACCAAGGCACGTACAACACTGGCAGACTTGGCTTACGCGGCCGACAATCTGGAAGGGCCTGCGACAGACCTTGGCCTTGAGCTTCGCCAGGCGGACAAGATTACCCGCAACGGCGGCGGTGAGCCGTTTGACCATGCCGGACTGGTACGCCAGTTGTTTTCGGAAGACGTATTGAACGGTGGCTACAACACCGAGCTGATTGAAGTTGCCGAAAATCGTGCTGTAGTTGCCCGCGTGCGGGTTTATCGCGGGGCCGAGGTGCTGCCGCTAGTTGGCGTAGAAGACGCTATTCGAGGCAATCTCGAGGCCGAGCAAACCCGAACCGCGCTTGTTGCCCGTGCCAGCGAAATAGCTGCGCAGCTTCAGGCTGGTGAGTCGTTGCAGGATATCGCTGGCGATAGCTGGACTGCCTACAGCGAACAGCCCCGCAGTGCGCCGGAGCTGGGTGGTGGGGTTATGCAGACGGTCTATGCGATGCCCCGCCCGCAGGAAGGCACAGTCAGTTATGGCCACACTGTTAGCGGTAACAATGCGGTGGTCATCGCTCTGGATAAGGTGAATGAAGGCGAGGTAGACACCGACAGCACCGAATACGTGCAGCTGCAGGAGTTTCTGGCCTCGCTTGACGGCCAGCGCGAATATACGGCCTACCAGCAGTGGCTGCGGAACAACGCCGAGGTGGAGCGTCCGTAGTGCAGGTTTAGTGCACAGCTAGAATAACGTCAGGAAAAAGCCAGGGCAGGATGACGCCTAAGGCCAGTAAAAAGCCCGAACCGGACAACCGGTTCGGGCTTTTTTGTTTCTGACGTCAAAGTAGCTTTAGGGCATGGGCGGTCAGGGTTGCGTCAGGGGCAGGCGGGTAGGGCGCAGGCTTTCCTTGATTTTTTTCAGGTGGCTGAGAAAATCCGGGCCGCGCTTTAAGGTCACCCCGGTGGCCAGAATGTCGATGACGGTAAGCTGGATAATACGGGACGACATGGGCATATACACTTCGGTATCTTCCGGCGAAATCACCGGCAACACCACGCTGGACACTGCCGCCAGAGGCGATTGAGGGTTGGTGATGCCAATGACCGTGGCGCCGTTATCCCGGGCAATTTGCGCTATTTCCACGGTTTCCCGGGTGCGGCCGGTGTAAGAGATAGCCACAATTACATCGCCCACGTGGGAGCCTGCAGCCACCATGCGCTGAATCAAGGCGTCGTCGTAGGTGGTAACGGGTATGTTGAAACGGAAAAACTTGTGCTGGGCGTCCATCGCCACCGACGCCGAGGCTCCCATACCAAAAAAGCTGATCTGCTTGGCTTGAATCAGCGAATCGATGGCCTGGGCCAGCGCCTTGGCATCCAGCGTCTGGCGCGCCTTATCCAGGCTCGCCATGGTACTGAGTATGATCTTGTCGGCAAACTGTGCCACTGTGTCGTCAGGCTCAACGTTCTGGCCAACATAAGGCGTGCCGGTGGCAATGCTTTGTGCCAAGCGAATCTTGAAGTCGGGAAAACCGGTGGCGGAAAACCCGCGGCAAAAACGGTTTACCGTCGGTTCGCTGACGTCAGACGCCCGCGCCAGCGCGGCAATGCTGTAACGGGTTGCGGCGCTGGGGTCGCGCAAGATGGCCTCGGCCACCTTGCGCTCGGATTTGTTGAGCTGCTCCAGCCTCTGTTGAATATCCTCAAGCAGATTATCATCCCGGCGGGAATGGGTGAGGGTAGTTGCAGCCATGCCTGAAGCTCCCTGAATACGTTGTTTAACGCGAAATGTTTGATACCAAATTTTAAAAATTATACCCTGTTTGACAGAATGGTAGTGTAGTAAAAGTGTCGGAAGTGGGGTTAAATGATCAGATGCTCCGATTTTAGCGACGATTATTGGATAAAATTACTACAATGACCAAATCAGACCCTACTCGCTGCGACTTGATGATTTTTGGTGCTCTGGGCGACCTGGCCAACCGCAAGCTGTTTCCGGCGCTCTACCAGCTTGAGCGCGCGGAATTACTGGCTGAAGGGAGTCGTATTCTTGCACTGGCCCGGCGCGAACACAGCAGCGCCGACGTACGCCAGCAGATTGCCGATAACTTGCGCCAGCGGGTTCCGGATGAAGAGTTTGAACAGGCAAGTGTAGAGCACCTGTTACAGCGGGTGGAATACCGCAGCCTTGATTTCAGTTGCCGCGAGAGTTACCCGGAATTGAACGGTTGGCGTGACAGCGTCAATAACAATCTGATTGTGTACATGGCTACACCACCGTCGTTGTACGGGGTGATTGCGCGCAATCTGCGAGATTCCGACTGTTGCAGTGAGAACATTCGCGTGGTGGTTGAGAAGCCCATTGGCCATGACTTGCAATCTTCGCGGGTCATTAACGATGCCTTGGCCGAGGTGTACTCTGAAAGCGAGCTGTTCCGCATTGACCATTATCTGGGCAAAGAGACCGTACAAAATCTGATTGCCCTGCGTTTCGCCAACAATCTTTTTGCCTCCCAGTGGGATCAGAACCACATTTCCCACGTGGAAATCACCGTGGCAGAAAGCCTGGGTATTGAAGGGCGCTGGGGCTATTTTGACAAGGCCGGGCAGCTGCGCGACATGATTCAGAACCATCTGTTGCAGTTGCTGTGTCTGATTGCCATGGATCCGCCGTCTGATTTGTCAGCAGACAGCATTCGCGATGAAAAAGTGAAAGTGCTGAAAGCCCTGCGCAAAATCACGCCCGCCATGATGGAACATTATGCGGTGCGCGGGCAGTACACCGCAGGCTCCAGCGAGGGTAAAGCGGTGCCGGGATACCTTGATGAACAAGGCGCCGATAAATCCAGTGACACTGAAACCTTTGTCGCCTTGAAAGTAGAAATCGATAACTGGCGCTGGTCCGGAGTACCATTTTATATCCGCACCGGTAAACGGCTGCCGGAAAAATTTTCCCAGATTGTGATTCATTTCAAACCGGCACCGCATTACATATTTGACCCGGACCAGAAACATCTGGCCAACAATAAATTGATTATTCGCCTGCAGCCAGACGAAGGTATGGCCCTGAAAATACTCACCAAAGACCAGGGCCTGGACAAGGGTATGCGCCTGCGCCAGGGACCGCTGGAACTGACTTTCGCCGAAACCTTTGCCAAGGTTCGCATCCCCGAAGCCTATGAACGGCTGCTGTGGGAAGTCATGAAAGGCCACCAGTACCTGTTTGTGCGCCGCGACGAAGTTGAACACGCCTGGCGCTGGATAGACCAGATCATCACCAACTGGCAAGACAGCGGCGAGCCACCAAAACGTTACGCTGCAGGTGGTTGGGGGCCGGTGGCGTCGGTAGCGTTAATAACCCGTGACGGACGAAGCTGGTATGAAGATGTCTAAACCCTTATTACCCAATGGCGTATTTTGGCATTCGGCGGCAACGCCCGCCGACCTTGCCCGGAAACTGGCAGAGCAGATTGCGTTGCTTCTTCGCCAACGTCTTCACGCAGCGCCGCGGGCCAGTTTGGCGTTGTCTGGCGGCAGTACACCGGTTTTGCTGTTTAAGGCTTTGGCCCAGCAAGAACTGGACTGGCAGCGGATAGACATCGTGCAGGTAGACGAACGCTGGGTTGAGCCGTCGCACCCCGACAGCAACAGCGCCCAGATGCGCCAGCATCTGTTGCAGGGGAGGGCTGCGGTGGCGCGTTTTCACCCACTGTATGATAACGCCCCAAGCCCGTCGGCTGGCCTGGGAGCAGTTTGCCAACGCCTTGAAGCCGTGAGCTGGCCGCTGGACGTGGTGGTGCTGGGAATGGGCAACGACGGCCATACTGCGTCCTTGTTTCCTGATGCGCCGGAACTGGCCGCCGCCATGGCGGAGCAAAACGGCAGCAAATTGGCCGCGATAACACCACCACAACAAGCCCAGGCGCGAATCACACTGACCCGAAGCGCCATTGCCGGCGCCTGTGATTGCTTTCTGCACATTCAGGGCGACGACAAGCTAGCCACTCTGACTAAGGCGCTGGCCGAACCTGATAACTGGGCGCAAATGCCAATCCGCGCGTTTCTGCGGTCGGGTTTGCACATTTTTTGGAGTCCTGCACAGTGACTTTATTGATGAATGCCCAAGCTCACGCACAGCGCCAACGGCTAGACGACTTCGTCCGTCTGTCGCCGTTGCTGCCGGTGATCACCATTAATCACCCAGGCACCGCCGTGCCCCTATGCGAGGCGTTGATGCAGGGTGGCCTCACGGTGTTTGAGATTACTCTGCGCAGTGAATACGGTCTGGATGCGATTCGTGCTCTGCGCAAAGCGCTTCCTGACGCTGTTATAGGTGCGTGTACGTTGTTAACGGTAGAACAGTATAAGCAGGCAGAGCCTGGCGGCTTTCGGGCTCAAGCTGTGGGATGAAAGCCAGGGGAAAATGGTCGCTTTTCCCTAGCAACTGAAAAAGGGGAATTACGTGACAAAACCCGCCTGTTTTCTATACTGACACTGGGTGTCATCGGTATGTTTCGGGAAGTGGCTATATTGGGCGCATTTACGTGAGACGTACCGAACAAGTGAATGCCAGCAAGCATCAGGGAGCGAGAGGATCTATGAGCCAGAGCACCAGGAAAGCAGACACCCTGCAGGAGCAACCGTCTAACCGGCCCCATAAGTTATCTATAGCGGTTCCAGAGGAAGGCACGGATCGCAAGCCCCACAGTTACGAACGCTGGCTGATCGCGAAGTTGTTGAGAATGGCAGGCAATCCGCCCGTTCGCTTTCAGCTTTGGAATGACGAAATCATTGAATCGGACCTCATCACCGCCAGTTTTACCCTCCGGCTGGCCGATCCCAAAGCCCTCTATCAATTGGTCAGCAATCCCAACCTGGCATTCGGTGACCTCTACAGCTCCGGTCGGTTAAAAGTTGAAGGGGATCTGTCAGACCTGATGACAGCGCTATATCGAACTGTGCACAAAGCCAGGGAGAAGTGGCCAACATGGCTTGAAGCGGTCTGGCGCAACCATAACCCCCGCTCTACCAGCGTTTCAGATGCCAGGGAAAACATTCACCACCACTACGACCTTGGCAACGAGTTTTATAAGCTCTGGCTCGACCACGCCGAAATGCAGTACACCTGCGCCTACTACGAAAGCCCGGACCTGTCCCTGGAGCAGGCACAGCTGGCAAAGCTGGAACACGTTTGCCGGAAGTTGCGGCTCCAACCCGGCCAGACCGTGGTCGAGGCTGGCTGTGGATGGGGCGGCCTGGCACGGTATATGGCCCGCCAATACGGTGTCAAAGTCCACGCCTACAACATCTCTCGGGAGCAATTGGCCTTTGCGCGCGCGGAGGCTGAAAAACAAGGCCTGAGCCATCTGATCGAATACATTGAGGACGACTACCGTAACATAGAGGGCCAGTACGACGCGTTTGTTTCTATCGGCATGCTGGAGCATGTGGGCAAGGACCATTACGGCGAGATGGCCCGGGTGATTCGTCGTTCCCTTAAACCAGAGGGTATGGCGCTGCTGCACAGTATCGGTCGAAACCGCCCGATGTTGATGAATGCCTGGATTGAGAAGCGTATTTTCCCCGGCGCCTACCCACCCAGCATCGGCGAGTTCATGAGCATTTGTGAGAGCGGCGATTTCTCGGTGCTGGACGTAGAGAACCTGCGGTTGCACTACGCCGCCACCCTGGAGCACTGGATGAAACGATTTGAAAGTGTTCAGGACCAGGTCACCGAGCTGTATGACGCGCACTTCACCAGGGCGTGGCACATGTATCTGGCGGGCTCTACTGCGGCCTTCCGGGCGGGCTCTCTGCAACTGTTCCAGGTTGTGTTCACCCACGGGGATAACAACAACCTGCTCCCGACCCGCAAACATCTCTACAGCTTTCCCGCTGCGCCGGAGGCCTAGCAGATATGGAGCCCATCCATGGATCACTATGACATCATCGTTATTGGCGGCGGCCCTGCGGGATCAACCCTGGCCTGGTCGCTGGAAAAAAGCGGTAAACGGGTGCTGATAATCGACAAGCAGAATTTTCCGCGGGATAAAACCTGTGCTGGCTGGGTGACGCCGGCCGTGATGGATACGCTGGAAATCGATCAGGACGATTACGCCCGAGGGCGAACCTTACAGCCCATCAGTGCTTTCCGAATCGGTATGATGGGTCAGGCTCCTGTCGACAACGATCATGGTGAAACGGTCAGTTACGGTATTCGCCGCTGTGAGTTCGATGCCTATCTGTTGGACCGGGTGAGCGCCAGCAAGCAGTTGAACACTCCGGTTAAATCCATCGAGCAGAAAGGCCGCAACTGGGTGATCAACGACACCTTTGAAGCCCCACTATTGATTGGAGCGGGCGGTCATTTCTGTCCCGTCGCCAAAAAACTGGGACACGGCCCCGGCAGCCATGAAACCGTGGTAGCCGCAAAAGAAATCGAGTTCGAAATGACCCCCGCCCAGGCCAGCGCCTGCCAGGCCCGGGGTGATACACCGGAACTCTGGTTCTGCCGTGATCTGAAAGGCTATGCCTGGGTATTCCGCAAGGGCAACTTTCTGAATATCGGCCTTGGTCGTGAGGACAATCACAAGCTGACGGATCACCTCAATGACTTTGTTGACGACATGAAAGCCCAGGGTCGCGTTCCCGCAGACCTCCCAGGGCGGTTCAAGGGTCATGCCTACCTGTTGTATGCGCACGCAGAGCGGCCGTTGGTAGATGACGGCGTAATGTTGATTGGCGATGCCGCTGGCCTCGCGTATACCCAAAGTGGCGAAGGTATTCGTCCCGCCATTGAATCGGCATTAATAGCCGCAGACGTTATCCGGCAAGTGTCCGATGTATCAGCCTGCAATCTGGAGCGATACGGCGAGGCGATTTCCGAGCGCTTTGGCACCCGCGCCCTGAACGATCAATCCAGCTGGCAAATCCCCGACTGGGTAAAGCTGCCCCTGGCCAGCGGCCTGATGCGGTCCCAGTGGTTTACACGCAAAGTGGTGACCGAAAAGTGGTTTTTGCACCAGCAAGTACCGCCGCTGGAGTCTGCACTGTAGTTTCCCTGCAGCCATCGCGGGCTCTGATGAGGCGAGCGTCGGATCGGGCATCACGTGAGAATGGGTCAGACCCCACATTTCACGGAACACGATAGGTGTAACTCAGTAATTCAAGCTGATGGTCAGATCTAAGTTTCCCCCTTCGTACGGAAAGCGGGCTGCTTCGAACGAAGGCGCACCCATGAAGGCGCTTGCACCGTTTGAAAACCCGTAGCCTTCCGTGGGGATTCCTATGCCGTTGGTGCCAAGCTTGCCGTCCATATTTTCATCATGAATGACGGCAAGGGAATAAGTCCCCGGCGGTATGTCTACAAAATCGCAACGCGCCTCCGTATCCTGCACCTTCGTCATTATGATATTGGTCGCTGACTGCAGAAACTCAGTAGGAAAGCCCTCTGACGTTTTGAAAAGCGCGCAAGCTACTGCTCCAGTGCTGTTCCTGATGTCCAGAATCTTCACGTGAATGCCAGGGCACGATGATTGCGCAAAGGTGATCGCGGGAAAAGTCGCCAATACTAGCACTGTCAACAATGCTACAAACCGAGCCCTCAGGGGTGGCAGCGTCACTGCGGGGTGTCTGACAGTGGAGGCCAACACGGACTTGCAATTAGTTGACTCACTCATGAGTTTCCTCTTAGGTCCGATTTTTGACGTTTTAGACATTATTTAATGTAATCGGGAAATTACTCAATTCCAAACGATAGTTCTTCTATAAGTAGGCGTCAATCGCTGGGAAACAGTATTTCATGAAGCTATTAGGTGTTTAGGATATCGGGCGTGTGTGGATAACCTCGTGTCCCCATTGCCGAGAAATTCGGACTAGGCTCAGCTCACGCTTAAAGTTCACGCGGCAAGACTTTGAAACGCTAAAAAACGCCAGCAAGCTGGCGTTTTTTAATTCTGAATAACCCGCATTTTTAATGCAGGTGTTCACCTACCCGCAGAATTTGCATGGAGTTGGTGCCGCCTTGGGCATTGGTAAAGTTGCCTTTGGTGATGATAACCAGATCGCCGTCTTTCACCACGCTTTGCTTCACCAGTTCCTCAACCGCCTGGTTATTGGTGTCTTCCGCCGCAAAGTTGGCGGCATCAAAGGGCACGGTTTGCACGCCACGGTACATTACTACCCGGTGCTGGGTGGTGTGATGGCGTGAAAACGCGTAAATCGGCAGGCTGGACTTGATGCGAGACATCAGTCGCGGGGTTGCACCGGTTTCGGTCAGGCAGATGATCGCGGCTATACCGTTCAGGTGATTGGCCGCGTACATAGTAGAAAGAGCAATGGCTTCATCTACCCGACCCATGGATTCGTGCATCCGGTGTTTGGACTGGTGCATGGAAGGGTGTTTCTCCGCACCAATACAAATTCGTACCATGGCGGATACCGCTTCCACCGGATAATCTCCAACAGCGGTTTCTGCCGACAACATCACGGCGTCTGTGTAATCCATCACCGCGTTAGCCACATCCGACACTTCGGCGCGGGTGGGCATGGGGTTGGTGATCATCGACTCCATCATCTGGGTGGCGGTAATCACCGCGCGGTTAAGAATCCGCGCGCGCTGAATAATGTGCTTTTGCACACCGACCAGTTCGGCATCGCCGATTTCCACTGCCAGATCGCCGCGGGCAACCATGACCACGTCAGACGCTTCGATGACCGCATCCAGTGCGGCGTCATCGTGGGCCAGCTCGGCGCGTTCAATTTTTGCCACCAGCCCCGCTTCAGAGCCGGCTTCTTTCAGCAAACGACGGGCCGTGTGCATGTCTTCGGCGTTGCGAACGAAAGAAACAGCAACATAATCCGCGCCCAGTTTGGCGGCGGTAACGATGTCTTGCTTGTCTTTCTCGGTCAGGGCCTCAGCTGACAGGCCGCCACCGCGCTTGTTCAGACCCTTGTTGTTAGATAGGGGCCCACCGATCAGAACCGTGGAAGTGATGCTGTGATCGTCTACCGCGTCTATTTGCATTTCGATGCGGCCGTCGTCCAACACCAGAATGTCACCGGGTTTTACATCGCGAATCAGCTGTTCGTAATCGATGCCGACGCAATCGGAGGTGCCAGCGTCTTTGTCCATGGTGGCATCCAGCACAAAGGTTTGGCCGGCGGTCAGGGTGACTTTATTGTCGCGAAAGCGGGCAATGCGCAATTTTGGCCCTTGCAGGTCGGCCATGATAGCGACAAAACGGCCCTGGGCCTTGGCGGTGTCGCGCACCAGGCGCGCGCGCTTTTCATGATCTTCCGCCGTGCCGTGGGAAAAGTTCAGGCGGGTAACGTCGACACCTGCAGCAATAATAGCGCCCAAAGATTCGGGGCTGTCGGTAGCGGGACCAAGGGTGGCAACAATTTTTGTACGCCGGAGCATAGTGGGTGTCCTATTAGTATGTGAAGGTGTTTCGCTTCCGCGATCAGGCTGGTTGTCGGCTTGTGGCTTCACTGGCTGGCTTTGATCAGTGCAGCAGCATTATCCAGCATTCGGTTCGAGAAACCCCACTCATTATCATACCAAGCCATGACTTTTACATGACGCCCGATCACGCGCGTGTGGTTGGCATCAAAAATACTCGAACGCGCGTCGTGGTTAAAATCAACGCTGACCAGTTTTTCCTGGTTATACCCCAGTACGCTGTTTTTGTCAGCCGCGGATTTTACCGCTGCGTTGACTTCCTCTACGGAGGTGTCGCGGTTCGCGATAAAACCAAAGTCGACCAGCGATACATTAATGGTCGGCACACGAATCGCCAGGCCGTCCAGCTTGCCGTTCAGTGCCGGAATGATTTTACCAATCGCGGCGGCCGCACCGGTTTTGGTGGGGATCATCGACTGGGTGGCCGAGCGCGCGCGGTACAGGTCTGAATGGTACACGTCGCTCAGATTCTGGTCGTTGGTGTAGGAGTGAATGGTGGTCATCAATCCGCTTTCAATTCCGACCGCGCTGTTCAAAGCTTCGGCGATGGGTGCCAGGCAGTTAGTGGTGCAGGAGGCGTTGGAAATAATGTGATGGTCGGCGTTCAGAATCTGGTCGTTTACACCGAAAACCACCATAGCGTCGGCGTCTGGGCTGGGTGCAGAAATAATCACCTTGCGGGCGCCAGCTTGTAAATGCTTTGCGGCTTTTTTCCTCGTGGTGAACAGCCCCGTGCATTCCAGTACTACGTCTACGCCCAGTTCTTTCCACGGCAGGTCGGCGGGGTTGCGGATTGCGCTGATGGCAATGCGGTCGCCGTTTACGCTGAGGGAGTCGGCATCGTGGCTTACGTCGGCAGCAAAACGCCCGTGAACACTGTCATACTTGAGCAGGTGAGCGTTGGTTTCGGCATCGCCCAGGTCATTAATAGCGACCACCTGCATCTGCTCGCGATAATTGTTCTCGTAAAGAGCGCGAAGCGTGTTGCGGCCAATGCGGCCAAACCCGTTAATTGCGATTCGGATGGTCATATTCTTACTCCTGAACGGATGGTTTTTATTCGGAAATATACCTGATGTAGTAAATGTATCAACAAAACGCAAAAAAATGAACACTGAAACCCGTAAAATGTTAGAAATCGAACGTAAAACTACGTTCATAGCCGAAATAATCAAAATGAACCTGGCAGCATCTCATCACGGCCATGACCGTGAACTGTTTGGTTGGATGCGCTGCGGCTATGTTTGTTTTCGCACAAAACTATTTAAAACGCGTTATTAGTAAGTTCGCTAACGAATTTATTTCAATTTTTTTAGTTTTCGATAAGTACTTATAGAACAATATTTTAATGTGATTTCATGGGCAGTTAGCGCATCTAAAGTCACGCAAAGCGAAAATAACTTCGATCAAAACTTTCCATTTTGTCATTCGAGGGTTAGATTTGTTGTGTTCCGAATATTCTGATTAAAAACGAAAGCACAATATTCGTTCACGAATCGGGCTGTTGTGCTTGCACCCAAGGGAGCGCCGCCGGCGCTGCAACGGTACAGCAGCTTGAGATCTGGCACTAATAACAACAGGAAGCTGACATGATCGATAAAAACGCATTTGCGGATACTCCCAGCCGTCGTCCACTACGCAAGGCGCCTTTGGCGGCTGCGCTGTCACTTATGGTGGCAGGGATGGCCTCACCGGCAATGGCGGAGGTTTCATTTGAATCTGATAACGGTTGGAAAGTGGGTGTTAATGGCCACTTGCCGGTTTTTGCTGTTTTTGGCAATTATGACGAACCGACTGACGAAGATTCATTTACTATCACCACAGGTTTTAATCCGGCAACACTGCAAACCAACATTTACGCTCCGGAGATGAACGGTCTTCAGGTGTCTGGCCACTTCCAGATGAATGCTAACCTAGCGCCGGGTGATGCGGACGACGATTTCCGTAGCCGGGTGTCTGAAATTGCTGTAGCTGGTAACTTTGGTACCGTTAACATCGGTAAGGGTTTTGGTATTTTCGGAACACCAGCTATCGGTGATAACGGCAGCGGTTTGGGTGTCGGTTTGATCGGTGGCCCGGATACAGATACAGCCACTTCAGGGCGCATCGGTAACGGCTATTTCTATGCGAACTTTACGCCGCGAGTGATCTACACATCGAATGATTTTGGTGGCCTGCAATTTAAAGTGGGCTTATTCAGCCCGTCGAAGTTAGGTGATAAGGAGGTTCCGGAAGCTCTTGACGCAAATAATCTGACACCAGCTGAGCAGGCAGCCCGCGACGAAGCAAGTGCTGAATACACCATGCCGCGTATTGAGGCCAATGTGGTTTACACTGCAGACAACTTCTCGTTATGGTCTAGCGGTTTTACTCAAGACATAGACTTTAGAGCCGGTGGTAAAGACTACACTATGTCCGGTATCGACTTCGGTGGTTCCGTGGCTTTGGGTGATTTGGCGGTTCGTGCTAACTACTCGATGACCTCAGGCACAGGTAACGCGGTATTTGCCAATCGCTTCGATCCTGACGAAGAAGATGCGAGCCAGTGGTACGTTGAGACAACGTATAAGATCAACAAGACCACGCTGGGCGTAAGCTACGGTGAAGGTGAAGATGACATCGTAGCCGGCAACGGTAACGACACGGATCTGACCATGTTGTTCGCTCGCTACGCAGCTACGGACAACTTCACTTTGTTGGCTGAGTACACGACTCTGGGCACAGGAAACGGTGAAGGCGAATACAACGCCATCATCTTCGGCTCACAGCTGACGTTCTAATGCTGATGGTTTGAAGAAGGAAGGGTTCTGGCATCAGAACCCTTCAATGAAATGAAAAAAGACTGAGTGGGGTTCTCAGTCTTTTTTTTTGCCTGTATTTTGTCTGAATCTCAGGCAAAAAAAAGCTCCGGGCGGAACAATCCGGCCGGAGAAAAGTGCCTGAGAACGTATCAGGCACTGTGGTGGAGAAGGGAGAAGGGAAAGGGCTTGTAGCTTTACGCTGCTGCCTTGTCTGCCAAGTAGCTGTCCAATGCTTCAACTTCGCTGTCTGAGGCGTAGAGCCCCTGCTTGGTACGGCGCCATAGGATGTCTTCGGAGGTCATGGCCCATTCGTTGTTGATCAGGTGCTCTACTTCTTTCTCATAGAGCGTGCCCACGAAGTGCTTGCCAAGATCGTCTACGCTAGCGCAGTTGCTCAGAATATCCCGTGAGGTTGTGCCGTAGGTGCGCACGTAGCGGCTGACCAGGTTTTCTGGCAACCAGGGATAGGTCTCATTGAGCGCAGCGGCCAGATTAATCTGGTTATCAAAGTCGCCACCCGGAAGTACGGCAGTCTTTGTCCAATGGCCCCGGTTGTTTTTGAAGAAGTGGCAAATTTTATCGGTGGCCGCTTCCGCCAGTTTGCGATAGGTGGTGATTTTGCCACCAAACACCGAAATCAACGGCGCTTTGTTTTTCTCTTCGCTGACTTCAAAGGTGTAGTCGCGGGAGGCTTTCTGTGCGTTCTCTTCTTCGCCGTCCATCAGCGGGCGCACGCCCGAATAAGACCAGACCACGTCAGAAGGTTTCAGCTGTCGCTTGAAGTGCTCGTTCACAATTTTTAGCAAATAGGTGGTTTCTTCCGGTGAGATTTTGGCCTTCTTCGGGTCGCCTTCGTATTCAACGTCGGTGGTGCCAATCAGCGAGAAGTTATCTTCGTAAGGAATCACGAACACAATGCGGTCGTCTTCGTTTTGAAGAATATAGGCTTCTTCTTCCTGGTTCAGGCGGGGTACAACAATGTGGCTGCCTTTTACCATGCGGATCATCTTCGGTGCCGGCATCGACAGGCTCTCGCCAAACAACGAGCTTACCCAGGGGCCAGAGGCGTTCACGATGCACTTGGCAGAAATTATCTGATCTGCGTTTGTGTCGGTGTCACGAAGGGTAATTTGCCATTCGTCGCGACCGCGTTCAGCGTTTACGCACTTGGTGCGAGTCAAAATGGTGGCGCCGGACTGCTGGGCTTTTTTAGCGGTCAGTATCACCAGCCGTGCGTCGTCTACCCAGCCATCAGAATATTCAAAGCCGCGGGTAATATCCGGTTTTAACGGACCGGACTCGTCAAAACGGATTGACTTGGAGCCGGGCAAAATTTCCCGCTTGGCCAAATGGTCATAAAGAAACAAACCTGCGCGAATCATCCACGCGGGGCGTAAGTGCGACCGGTGTGGCAAGCGGAAGCGCATGGGCCACATGATGTGAGGAGAATTGCGCAAAAGAGACTCGCGCTCGGCCAGTGCTTTTTGCACCAGGCGAAATTCATAGTGTTCCAGATAACGCAGTCCGCCGTGAATAAGCTTGCTGCTGCTGGATGACGTTGCCGAAGCTAAATCATTCATTTCGCAAAGCAGTACTTTCAAGCCTCGGCCGGCGGCGTCCATTGCGATGCCTGTACCATTTACGCCGCCGCCAACTACGACGACGTCATAACGTTGGTGATCTACAGTCATTGTCGGTCATCTCCTGATGCCATTGGAAAAGACGCTTTCTTGTTATGCGCACTTTTCAGTGTTCATACGCGCTACAAAGCGTATTATGCGAAAGCGAGATATATTCGTAAAGGAAAAAATAGAAAAAAAGCGAAAATAAAAGAAGATATGTATCCTAAAGCGAATTAGTCGACCAAAATCAGACTAAATGAAGGGTGACATCGTGCTCGGTGAGCAGCCGGGAGATTTCCGGGGGTGGTGTCTGGTCAGTGAACACGTGATCGGCCTGGGTGATGTTGCCTAACCGAACCATGGCATTGCGGCCAAACTTGGAGTGGTCCGCAGCCAGTAAAATTTGACCGGAATTGGCAATAATTGCTTGGGCGACTCGAACTTCGCGGTAATCAAAATCCAGCAGCGATCCGTCATTGTGAATGCCGCTGATGCCGATAATGCCAAAATCCATTTTGAACTGATTGATAAAATCTCGGGTGGCTTCGCCTACAATGCCTCCATCGCGACTGCGTACTTCGCCACCGGCGATAATAACGTGGAAGTCCTCTTTGGCGGATAGAATAGAGGCGACATGCAGATTGTTGGTTACAATCTGCAAGTTGTTCTTTTCAAGCAAGGCTTTAGCAATGGTTTCGGTGGTGGTGCCAATGTTGATGAACATCGAGGAATTGTCGGGAATCAGCTTGACCATGGCTTCGGCGATACGCTCTTTGGCCTCTAGGTCCATAATTTTTCGGGCCTGATAATCGGTGTTGACCGTGCTTGAGTCTATGCCGGCACCGCCGTGATGGCGCCTTAGTTTTTTATGTTTGGCCAGCTCGTTCAAGTCCCGGCGAATGGTTTGCGGCGTTACTTTGAACTGGTCTACCAGCTGTTCGGTGGTTACAAACCCGTTGTGCTGGATCAGTTCCATAATCAAATCCTGTCGGCGCCGCTGTGCCATTCAACATCCTCCGTCTGGGTTCTTTACTATCTGAATGTGTGTTTGATTAAAAATACTACGAAAGTTTAGTCGTTTTCGATGGTTTATGCAGCTCTTCGAAGCTTATGGATGTTTACGGCCTGCGGATAAAGGCGAAACTTCTTGGCATTTATGTTCAAAAAAGTAAAAATACGAACAAATAAGAAAACGAGGTCTACAAAAAATGAGTCAATACATACTTTCCATAGATCAGGGAACCACCAGTTCCCGCGCCATTCTTTTTGATTTGAACGGCAATATTCATGCGGTACGGCAGCAGGAGTTCCCCCAGCATTTTCCCGACAGTGGTTGGGTAGAGCATAAGCCGGCAGACATCTGGTCAACGGTGAAAAGTACCTGCGATGAGGTGATGGCAGAAGAATTTGGTGCAGATGACGAAGTGGTCGCGGTGGGTATTACCAATCAGCGTGAGACCACCATTATATGGGATCGGAAAACCGGCGAGCCGGTTTATAACGCGATTGTCTGGCAGGATCGGCGAACCGCCGCTTACTGCAAAACCATGAAGTCGTCCAGCCACGAACCCGCAGTGCATAGCAAAACCGGACTGTTAATCGACCCGTATTTTTCTGCCACAAAAATCCGCTGGATACTGGAAAATGTGCCCGGTACGCGGGAGCGGGCAGAACGTGGGGAATTGGCTTTTGGAACCGTTGACAGTTTTCTGTTGTGGAAGCTCACCGGGGGGCAGGTACACCGCACCGACGCCACCAACGCCAGTCGCACTTTGCTGTTTAATATTCATACTCAGCAGTGGGACGAAGAGCTACTGGAATTATTCGACATTCCTGCATCCTTGCTGCCCGAGGTGATGGATTCGTCAGACGATTTTGGCAAGATCACAGAAGGCGGCGCTTTGAATGGCGTGTCTGTTATGGGCGTTGCCGGCGACCAGCAGGCGGCATTATTCGGCCAGACCTGTTTCGAAGTCGGGATGGCGAAGAGTACCTACGGCACCGGTTGTTTCCTCATACTTAATACCGGCGATAAAGCGCTGCAATCCGAGCATCGCTTGCTGACAACGGTTGCCTACCGTCTAAATGGTAAACCGACCTATGCCATAGAGGGCAGTATCTTTATTGCCGGGGCAACGATTCAGTGGCTGCGCGATGGTTTGCAACTGATTAACGACGCCTGCGAGGCCGAACCGCTGGCGGAAGGTACGCCGGTAGATCACGGAGTTTATTTAGTGCCGGCGTTTACCGGGCTTGGCGCCCCTTACTGGGACCCTGACGCCCGCGGCGCCATTTTTGGCCTGACTCGTGATACCGGCATCAAGGAAATTGTGACCGCCGGATTGCAATCGGTGTGTTATCAGACCAAAGACCTGCAAAAAGCCATGGAGAAAGACGGTATTCGTCCCATCACCTTGCGGGTTGATGGCGGCATGGTTAAAAACAACTGGGTTCTGCAGTTCTTGGCCGATATTCTGGGCGCCACTGTCGATCGGCCTTCGATGGTGGAAACCACTGCTCTGGGCGTCGCCTATCTGGCGGGTTTAAAAGCCGGCGTATACGGTTCGCTGGAAGAGCTAGCCGATTTATGGCGCTGTGACCGCCGCTTTGAGCCGTTGATGTCGAAAGCAGATCGCGATCGCTTGTACGCAGGTTGGATTCAGGCGGTGCACAAGCTTTAATTGAAGCGGGTATTACAAACCTGGGTTGCGCGCGCTAGCGCACCCCCAGCTCCCGCAGACGCTTGTAGAGTGTGTTGCGGCTGATTGACAGCTCCCGCGCTGCGCTGGAGATGTTGCCCATGCATTTTTGATAGACCTGCAATGTGTGACCAAAGGGTTCTGGCGCGGCTTTTTTCAGTTCGCCAAACGTGGCCTCCGAGCCGCTTTCGCCGGTGGCGGAGGTCACTGCGTCTGACAGGTTTCCGGTAGCGGTAGAGTCAAGCTGTGCCAAAAAATCGGCGGGCAGATGCCATATCTGGAGATCTTCGCCGTCGGCAATGGCAACAGCGACCCTGACCACATTGACCAGTTGGCGGATATTTCCGGGCCACGGGTGATTGGTCAGTGCTGCCAGAATCCGGGGCGACAGTGCCTCGCTTTGCACTGGGTCGCGGTATTGGCTGTAAATATGTTGCACCAGCTTTTGTTTATCAGTGCGATCACGAAGTGCTGGCAGTTCGACACACAATCCGTTGATGCGATAGTAAAGGTCTGCACGTAATTGGCCCGACTCAACGTGCAAGGCCGGTGCTCGGTTGGTGGCTGTTATCAGCAGAATATCTACCGCAATACTGTCGGTGGCGCCAACCGGTGTTACCACTCGTTCCTGAAGTACCCGCAATAACCTGGATTGTGCCGATAATGGCATTTCGCCAATTTCATCCAGAAACAAAATGCCTTTGTGAGCTTTACGAATGAACCCCAACGAACCTTGCGCCCGTGCTCCGGTAAAGGCGCCGGCTTCGTAGCCGAACAGTTCCGATTCCACCAGCTCCGGCGGGATAGCCGCGCAATTAACGGCAACCAACGCCTGCTCTCTGCGCTGTGTGGCCTGATGCAGGGCTTTAACCAGCACTTCTTTGCCAACCCCGGTTTCTCCGGTAATCAGCACTGGCACGCCGCGCTCCAACACTTTAAGGCTTTGTTCGGCGCAGCGGCGAACGGTTGCGTCGCCGTATTCGAGGGTTGAAAAGTCGGCGCTGTTCGTCTGTGTCGCCTTGGTTTGTCGTGCTACTACTAGATCATCCTCGGCGGGCGACTTTACCTGGACAACAGTGGGTCGCTGGACCTTCGCACTCAAACGTACTCGATTTTTAGTGCTGAGCTGCAACGCAGATTGCGGTGGGTGCCCAAGAATGTGATTGCGATGGGTCGTGAACAGGTCGTCCAGCCGAACCCCAACGGTCGTCTTACTTAACAGTTGATCAGCACGCTGATTGCTGGCCACGACACGCCCCAAGTCATCGCAAATCAGTATACCGGACCAGGGGCTGTCGAAGTTGTCTGCGGTGGTACTGAGTGTCAGCAGGAAGTGGTCCCGCTCAAATTGCCGCTTTAGCAGGCGATTGTCTACCGACTGCGCCAGCAACCGAACCACGCCCAGAGTGTGAGCCTGGGGCAGGTAGGCGTCACTGAATACGCTGAGTACGCCAACCAACTGCTTGTGTGCGTCAAAAATAGGCGCGGCAGAGCCAATCATGCTGCGATTGAGTTTTAAAAAGTGTTCGTTGCGCTGAATCTGCACCGCTTTGTTGGCGGCAATCGCAGTGCCTATGGCGTTTGTACCACAGCGCTCTTCCTGCCAGTTTGAGCCTTGCTGGAACCAGGGTTTTAATTGTGCCCCGGTAATACGCTCGTCACCCCAGCTTTTGAGCACTGTTGCGTGCCGGTTTGCCAGCAGAATCAGGCAGCGACTGCTGGAGAGTACATTTCTATAGTAGGGCAACACTTCGGCTTCGGTACTGGCGAGTAGTTCGTGGTATTGGCGTTCCAGCTCTTCTACCTGTGCCGCGCCGGGTGCCGGTGGTGTGGGTTCGAAGTCGTGATCAAGGCCCCAGGCGATGCAGCGATCCCAGGATTGTTCGACCAAACTGCGTTCATTTTCATATTCGGTATTTTTCATTAAGCCGCATCTCTGTGTTCGTTTTGGAGTTATTTGGTGCCGATGTGCGAGGCGGATTGTTCATTGTTGCACTGAATACTGTTCAATCATCTGTATAAATGTTGTTGAGGTCAATGTTCAATTTGAACAAAGTAGTGTTAAGCGAACATGTTTTGTTTCGGTTTAGAAAGTATGGTGATAAAAAAATTCCATATGAATCAATTATATAAGTATTTTTACGTAGAATTGCTAAAAGCTGGTACAGCCTTTGCGTTGCCTATTTCGCAACCGAAAGATCGGGCGCGATCATTTGCCCAGACGTGTTTCCACAAGAACAACAAGGAATAGATATGTCCTTAACTCTGGAGAACCTCTCCCATAGGGTCGACGGTGTCGACTTTATCCGGGATGCCAATCTCACCTTTCAGGCTGGCTCTTTTAATGTGCTGCTAGGCCGAACGCTCTCGGGTAAAACCTCGATGATGCGTTTGATGGCCGGACTCGATACACCAACCGAAGGTCGATTGATCTTCAACGGCCGGGATGTAACCGGCCAGAGCGTGCAAGCCCGGAATGTCTCGATGATTTATCAGCAGTTCATCAACTACCCAGGCATAACGGTGTATGAAAACATCGCCTCGCCTTTGCGCCTGGCGAAAATGGCTGAGTCTGAGATTGACCGCCGGGTGAAAGAAACCGCGGCCATGCTGCAGATTAGCCCCCTTCTGAAGCGCTATCCCCTTGAACTTTCCGGTGGCCAGCAACAGCGTACGGCGATGGCGCGGGCGTTGGTAAAAGATGCCACATTGGTGCTGTTCGATGAACCCTTGGTCAACCTTGATTACAAGCTGCGGGAAGAACTGCGGGCCGAATTGCGCGACCTGTTCCGTGAACGCCAGTGTATTGCGGTATACGCCACCACGGAAGCCAACGAAGCCTTGGCGTTGGGCGGCACAACCACGCTGTTGCATGAAGGCAGTGTGATTCAGAACGGTCCGGTTATGGATGTGTATCGGTCACCGGTAAATACCCTGGCCGCGCAGCTGTTCAGTGAACCGCCTATGAATATGATCCGCGGACGCGTGACAGACACCGAAGTAACGTTTGACGAATACTCCCACCATGCTTTGACTCAGGAATTGTCCAAACTGACGCCAGGCGATTACTGGTTCGGGGTTCGCCCGAGCCACATTGCTCTGGTGCCGGCTAACGACGACGATCTTGAAATATCAATGGAAGTAGCGCTGAGCGAAATCAGCGGTTCGGAAACGTTTATACACATCGAAAACAGCCATTTTGAAATGGTGATGCAGCTGATGGGTGTTCACCAATACCACACCGGTGCCCCGGTTAAGGTTTACCTGCCAATCAACAAGCTGTTCGTTTTCGATAGCGCCGAAAAGTTGGTGCACACACCATCGCGGATATCAGGAGGAGCTGTCTAATGGCTGAAATTCAATTGAAATCACTGGCTCACAGCTACAGCGATACGCCTGGCGGGCCAGAAGACTATGCGATTCGCCATCTCGACCACGTTTGGCACGAAGGCGGCGCCTACGCTCTGCTAGGGCCATCTGGTTGCGGCAAAAGCACCATGCTGAATATCATTTCCGGCCTGGTTCAGCCCTCTGAAGGTGAAGTGCTGTTTGACGGTAAGCGGGTCAACGAGCTGTCGCCGCGGGATCGTAACATCGCCCAAGTGTTCCAGTTTCCGGTTGTTTACGACTCTATGACTGTGTTTGATAACCTGGCATTTCCGTTAAAGAACAACAAAATACCGAAGTCACGCATCAAGGCGCGGGTGCAAGAAATTGCCGAAGTGCTGGAAATTGAAGACAAGCTGTACAAGAAAGCTAAAAATCTGACCGCCGATGAAAAGCAGAAAGTGTCCATGGGGCGCGGCCTGGTGCGGGAAGACGTGTCGGCCATTCTGTTTGATGAGCCGCTTACGGTGATTGACCCCCAGTTGAAGTGGAAGCTGCGGCGTAAACTAAAGCAGATTCACGAGCAGTTTGATATCACCATGGTGTACGTGACCCACGATCAGCTGGAAGCGTCTACATTTGCCGACAAGATTGCGGTGATGTACGGCGGCCAGATTGTTCAGTTCGGTACGCCCACCGAGTTGTTCGAGCAGCCCAACCATACTTTTGTTGGTTATTTTATTGGCAGCCCGGGCATGAACTTGGTTGAAGTAGAGCGCAGCGCCGCAGGCGTTCGTTTCAGGTCTACTCAGGTGGACCTGGCGCCGTGGCAGGTCGAGCTGTTGAAACGCCTCACATCCAAAAACATCAAAATCGGGATCCGTCCGGAATTTATCGAGTTGTCTCCGACTGCTTCGGACGACACCTACGAGGCCGAGATCCTGGATATGGAAGACCTCGGTACTTACAAAGTGATCACCGTGCGGCTGGATCAGCAGGAGATGAAAGTGCGGATGAACGAAGAGTTTGAGGGTGCCATTGGCAGCCGCACGTACCTTTCGTTCCCGCAACAGTGGCTGAAGCTGTATGTCGATGAATTCCTGGTGCAGGAGCAACAATAATGCAAAAAATCCAGAATAATCGCGCCTGGTGGCTGGTGCTGCCGGTATTTTCGCTGGTCGCTTTTTCAGCGTTGATTCCGCTGATGACCGTTGTGAACTATTCAGTGCAGGATATTTTTGGCCCCGGACAGGCATTTTTCGTCGGTACCGAGTGGTTCAGAGAGGTTCTGGGTGACGAGCGTTTGCAGGATTCCCTGATTCGCCAGTTCATGTTTTCCGGCGCTGTGCTGCTGATTCAGATCCCTTTGGGTATCGGCGTTGCGCTGATGATGCCGAAGTCTGGCATTAAAGGTTCTGTGTGTTTGATTCTGATCGCTATTCCGCTGCTGATTCCCTGGAACGTGGTAGGCACCATCTGGCAGGTTTTCGCCCGTGGCGACATTGGCCTGTTTGGTTGGGGTCTTAACGAGCTCGGCTTTGACTACAACTACACCGGCAACACAGTTGATGCCTGGTTAACGGTTCTGTTGATGGATGTGTGGCACTGGACTCCGCTGGTAGCGCTGCTTTGCTACTCGGGCCTGCGCGCCATCCCGGAAGCCTTTTATCAAGCAGCTGAAATTGACCGCGCCTCTAAATGGGCAGTGTTCCGTTACATTCAGCTGCCACGGTTGAAAAGCGTGTTGATCATTGCGGTGCTGTTGCGCTTTATGGACAGCTTTATGATTTACACCGAGCCGTTTGTATTGACCGGCGGCGGGCCAGGTAGCTCGACCACTTTCTTGAGCCAAACATTGACCACTATGGCCATCGGACAGTTCGACCTGGGGCGCGCATCTGCTTTCTCGCTGATCTACTTCCTGATTGTGCTGTTGATTTCGTGGCTGTTTTTTACCGCCATCACTCAAGATGACAAAGAAAAATAAGGAGAGTGAGATGAAACAAAGTCGTTTCAAAAACGTAGGGATCACCCTTTTTATAGCGTTTGTACTAACTCCGGTTTACTGGTTGTTGAACATGTCGTTCAAAACAAACCAGGAAATTCTGGGCGGCCTTACACTGTTTCCAAGAACGTTCACCCTTGACAATTATGCGGTCATTTTTAGTGATCCTAGTTGGTACAACGGTTATCTGAACTCGATGACGTATGTGGCCATGAATGTGGTCATCACGTTGTTGGTGGCGCTGCCGGCGGCTTACGCATTCAGCCGCTACAAGTTCCTGGGCGACAAGCATCTGTTTTTCTGGCTGCTGAGTAACCGGATGGCGCCGCCTGCGGTATTTCTGTTGCCATTCTTCCAGCTGTACTCGTCGATTGGTCTGTTTGATACACACATTGCCGTTGCACTGGCGCACTGTTTGTTCACCGTACCTCTGGCGGTGTGGATTCTGGAAGGCTTTATGAAAGGTGTCCCACGTGAATACGACGAGATGGCCTTTATTGACGGTTACAGCTTTCCAAGGTTCTTTATCAAAGTGTTCCTGCCGATGATTCGTTCTGGCATAGGCGTAACCGCATTCTTTACCTTTATGTTTTCGTGGGTAGAACTCTTGCTTGCCCGCACTCTGACATCTGTGGACGCTCAGCCTATTGGCGCCATCATGACGCGGACCATAGGGGCCAGCGGTATTGATTGGGGTGTGCTGTCGGCAGCGGGTGCCCTGACGATTATTCCCGGCATATTGGTGATTTGGTTTGTTCGTAACCATGTGGCCAAAGGCTTCGCTCTCGGACGCGTATAAGGAGAACACTGATGATTGACTGGATGAACTGGACCCCCACGGTGGTAATCTTTTTTGCGGTGATCGCTTCGATGCTCGCCGTTATGACCGTTTACGAAATTGTTTCGCCCTGTCGTGAGCGCAAAGGATTTTTGCCTATCGAAACCACTCGCGGCGATCGTTTTTTTATTGGCTTGCTGTCGGCCGCTTACATTCACCTTACCTTTCTTGCGGTCAGCGATGTCAGCTTGTGGGTGGCGCTGGCGGTGTCTGTGGCCTGGGCGGCAGTGTTGTTACGCTGGGGCTAATGAGACGAGAGCATGACCTGATGTGAAATAGTGAAAATTGTTGGCCAAAAAGGTTGTAAAGAATTCGGAAACGAACTAAATTCGAGTTAATGATCGAAAGCGATCATTAAGCGGTTCTCGAATATAACGTTTAATGACTCGAGTGCTGTAAGTGATGTTGATATAAAACGGAGCGTAGTCTGGTCCCGCTCCATCCATAAAAAGTAAATGAGGTTGGGTATGTTCAAAAATAACAAACATCCTAAAACTTTTATACTCAGTGTCGCTATCGCCGCTGCCAGTATGAGTTTGAGCCTGCAAGCCTACGCCGATCAATATTCGGACGCAGCTGAAAAGTGGGTAAATGAGTCATTCAAGAAGTCGACTCTCAGCAAAGAAGAGCAGATGAAGGAAATGGCTTGGTTTACCCAGGCTGCGGAAGAGTTCCGCGGAATGGAAATCAACGTAGTTTCAGAAACCCTGGCCACTCACGAGTATGAATCCAACGTTCTGGCTAAAGCATTCTTCGAAATTACCGGTATCAAACTGAACCATAGCCTGATCCAGGAAGGCGACGTCATCGAGAAGCTACAGACCCAGATGCAGTCTGGCCGTAACATCTATGACGCGTATGTAAACGATTCAGACCTCATTGGTACGCATTTCCGTTACGGAAAGGTGGAGTCCATTGACGCCATCATGAATGGCGCGGGTAAAGACCTTACTCTGCCGACTCTGGATCTTGAAGACTTTATAGGCCTGGACTTTACCACTGGGCCCGATGGCGTGCTTTATCAGCTTCCGACTCAGCAGTTCGCCAACCTGTATTGGTTCCGGGCTGACTGGTTTGAGCGTGAAGACCTGAAAAAGCAGTTTGCGGATCTCTACGGATATGATCTTGGTGTTCCGGTGAATTGGTCTGCGTACGAAGACATCGCGGAGTTCTTTTCGGTTCACGTTAAAGAAATTGATGGCAAGAAAGTATACGGCCACATGGACTACGGCAAGAAAGACCCGTCTCTTGGCTGGCGCTTCACCGATGCTTGGTTCTCAATGGCCGGTGGCGGCGACAAAGGCCTGCCTAACGGCTTGCCGGTTGACGAGTGGGGCATTCGGGTTGACGAGTGTCGCCCGGTCGGGTCTAACATGTCCCGCGGTGGCGCAACAAACGCCCCGGCAGCGGTTTACGCGACCACCAAGTACGTCGAATGGATGCAAAAGTACGCGCCGCCCGAAGCAACGGGTATGACCTTCTCTGAATCGGGTCCGGTGCCTGCCCAAGGCGAAATCGCCCAGCAGATTTTCTGGTACACGGCCTTCACCGCCAGCATGATTGAAGAAGGACTGCCGGTTGTAAATGAAGACGGTTCTCCGAAATGGCGTATGGCGCCTTCGCCCCGCGGTCCCTACTGGGAAGAGGGCATGAAGTTGGGCTATCAGGACGTAGGTGCCTGGACGTTCATGAAGTCCACTCCTGAGAAGCGCCGCCTGGCGGCTTGGTTGTACGCCCAGTTCACGGTTTCGAAGACTGTGTCTCTGGAAAAAACCGTCGCTGGCCTGACGCCGATTCGCGATTCTGACCTTGACTCTGACGTGATGTTGGAAATGGCGCCTAGGCTTGGTGGTTTGGTCGAGTTCTATCGCAGCCCGGCACGGGTTCAGTGGACGCCGACTGGCACCAACGTTCCTGATTATCCGAAGCTGGCCCAATTGTGGTGGCAGTACGTTTCCCAAGCAGCCAGTGGTGAAGCGACTCCTCAGGAAGCTTTGGATGGCCTGGCCGATGCTCAAGATCGCGTATTGGAGCGCTTGGAGCGTGCCAACGTACTGGCAACCTGTGGTCCTAAGCTCAACGAGCCGCGTGACCCGCAGTACTGGCTGGATCAGCCGGGCGCACCGAAGCCCAAGCTGGCCAACGAGAAAGTACAAGGCGTAACCGTACCTTACAATGAACTGCTTAAATCTTGGGAAGACGCTCGTAAGAGCTAATTCCTGAAGACCGATGCCTGCCGCAGTCGAACATTTAGATTGCGGCAGGCATTTTACCGGTATCATGGTAAGTGTGGTCGATTTGCTATTCCCCCCCCAATGACATTAATTTAAACAACCTCTTCTGGCCCACGCGTTTTCCTGTCGGCCTTTTCTGCTCTGTTGCTCAGTTCATTTTGGGCTAGTGGTGAGAGTACAAAAATATGAATAAAATCTCGGTTATTCACCGGCTTTACGCTGGTTTTGCAATTCTCTGTTTGATCATTGTTAGTTGGGGTGTGTTTAACAGTCGAATTATGTCGTCTTTTTCGGACACCACCCATGAGCTGACATCAGACTACTTTCCCCTCGCTGCTCAAATCCAACAAGTTGACACTCACCGGGCTGAAGCCGGAAAGCAGGCGCTTTCGATAATGGCGGCAGAAGACCCCGACATACTGGCTGTCAGGCTGTCTGTGCTTGAAACAACCATTAAGACATTAAACATCTTGGCGAGTGGCATTTCTTCTTTAGACAACATAGAGAAATTTCCTGTGGTGCAAACTCGAAACCAACGTGTTGCACAGAATGTTATCGCGCTGAAATTATCCGTTGATCAACTGGGCGAATACAATCGTTCGGTGTTGGAAGTTTCCGAAATAGTTAATGAAGGTTTGTCAGCGTTTCTGGTTAATAACGCAGACATGAAACGGCTCTTAGTGCGAGAGGGCACGGAACCCGCCGGTGACGATATTTATATTCGGGACCTGTTTACCACGATTATGGAAAACCTGGCGAGTATTGAGCTACTTATTATGCAAATGGTCAGTACCGATGATGCGGATAAACTCGCGAGTGTCATCGAGAATTTACAGATGAATACCCAGATCATTGAACCGGATATTGAGGCGTTAGTGTCGGAAATTCCGCGACTGGAAGGGCTTCCAGTATTGATAAGCAGTTTTATGGCGGCGGTGAATCAGGACGACGGCATCATTAACCAGTATCTGGGCTACCGTCAAAATCGCCTGAAACTGGCTGAGGCCGGGCGGGAAGTGGATCGGCACTTGGGTGATCTTGCGGATAATCTCGACGGGATGAGAGTGGCGGTTTCAGACCGGATTACCCAAACGGTCGCGGCGCTTGACGAGTCTGCCAGGCGGTCGGAACAGCTGGTTTACTGGTTGTTATCGCTGGTTGTTTTGTTCGCTTTGGGCACCTCGGTGTGGCTTGCCAGAATGATCAGTCTGCCCCTTAGGGCCACACTTTCGCACTTGGCCAGCATGGCAACGGGTGATTATTCGCGCCGGCTGGAGTTCAACGCCAAGGGTGAGTTTATTGACCTCAAAGCGTCTGTGAACCAGTTGTCAGACGCCATGGCGACTGTTCTGGGAAGCTTGCAGCAGGCGGGTGGCGACATTGCCGTTATTGCAACCGGCAATGCCCGGTTTGCCCGGGACTTCAACGAACGGGTGCGCGGACAGTCTGAAGAACTTGGTGCCATAGCGGCGGCGATGACCCAGATGGAGGCGTCTGCTCGCGAGGTAGCGGGTTCAGTACGGGGAACTCACGATCTGGTGGGTGAGATAAACCAGCAGGTTGCCGAGAACCTGTCCGATGCAGAACGTGGAAGCCTTTGTGTGGCAGAGCTCGAAACCCAATCCGGGCACACGGCGGCCAAGCTCCATGAACTTGAAAAAGCGTCGCAGGACATCGGCCGGATTACCGAAGTAATCGATGGTATCGCCAATCAGACGAATCTATTGGCATTGAATGCCGCGATTGAATCCGCTCGGGCCGGAGAAGCCGGGCGGGGCTTTGCGGTCGTCGCCGACGAGGTTCGGGGCCTGGCCCGGAAAACCACGGAAAGCACCGAGACCATCCGCACGTTGGTAGAGCGACTTCAGGGTGAAGCGTCGGAATCCGTCCGTTCAATGAACAATAATTTTTCGCAACTGGCGGCGGTCAGAACGCTGATGACCAGTGTTTCCGAAGGTGCCGAAAAGATTCGCAGTGCCATGGCGCGAATTTACCAGGGAGCTGATCAAACCCGTCTGGGGATGGATGAACAGGAAAGCGTAAGTAAGTCGGTTGCTCGCCAGGTAAACGAAATCAGCAGTTCCGCTAACGCCAGCCTGGAGGAAATTGACGAACTCGTTGCAACCTGCGAGCGCCTTGAGGCCTCTGTGGGCAATATCGAAGCGCTGGCGGGGCGATTCCGCGTTAATTAATTTGTCCGGAGGTGATTGATTTTTCGTTTCTTTATCGAAAATTCGGTTTCCCTCTGGCTTTTTTTTACTTGATTATGTTCGTTTTCAAACATTATCATCAACATTTGTGTTCGAAAAAAATGATGCATTCATAAACAAAAACAATTGAAAGGAAGGCTACTATGGAAAAGATAACTCACATTACGGCTCGTGAAATTTTGGATTCCCGCGGTTTTCCCACAGTGGAAGTTGATGTTTTGCTGGATAACGGCGTGGTCGGTTGCGGACGTGTGCCGTCGGGGGCGTCTACCGGCTCCCGCGAGGCCTTGGAAAAACGTGACCTTGACAGCCCGCGTTACAACGGCAAAGGCGTGTTGCAAGCGGTCAACGCCGTTAACACACGCATCGCGCCGGCTCTTGTAGGACACGTGGTGTTTGAACAGTCCCAAATCGATCGCTTGATGTGCGAATTGGACGGTACGCCGAACAAGGCCGAATTTGGCGCCAACGCGATTCTTGCGGTGTCACTGGGTGTCGCGGATGCCGCGGCCAAGGCCTGCAAACTGCCGCTTTTCCGATATCTTGCGGAGTTATACGGTTGTGCGTCGCCCAGCGTGCTGCCGGTGCCGATGATGAACATCATCAATGGTGGTGCCCATGCGGATAACAACGTCGATATTCAGGAGTTCATGATCCAGCCGGTGGGAGCTCCCAGTTACAGTGAAGCATTGCGTATGGGAGTCGAGACTTTTCACGCGTTGAAAGCACTGCTTAAAGAAAAAGGCCTGTCGACCGCTGTGGGAGATGAAGGCGGGTTTGCGCCTGATTTGCAGTCTAGCGAAGAGGCTCTTGACCTGATTCTTGCGGCGATTGAAAAAGCCGGTTATCGCCCAGGTTCCGACATTGTTCTGGCGTTGGATTGCGCTGCCTCCGAGTTTTACTCCGATGGTTGCTATGACCTAAAGGGCGCCGGGAAAAAGTACAACTCGGAAGAGTTTGCGGACTATTTGGTGTCTCTCGCTAAGGCCTATCCCATTGCGTCCATTGAAGATGGCATGGATGAAAACGACTGGGCAGGCTGGAAGTTGCTGACCGACAAAGTCGGTGAGCGGGTTCAGCTGGTGGGTGATGATTTGTTTGTCACCAACACCGAGCTGATTTCCGAAGGTATCCAAAAAGGCATTGCCAATTCCGTGCTGATCAAGTTCAATCAGATTGGCACGCTGACCGAAACTCTTGAGGCCATTGCCATGGCGCAGGGCGCGGGTTATACCGCGGTGATTTCACACCGCAGTGGAGAAACCGAAGATACCTTCATTGCTGACTTGGCCGTTGCCACCCGCGCCGGACAGATCAAAACCGGTTCGCTGTGCCGCTCTGACCGCGTTGCCAAATACAACCGTTTGTTGTGGATAGAACAGGAACTGGGTGCTCACGCTTTTTATCCTGGTATTGGCGCCATTCGCTGCGCCCTTGATAACTGATTGTATCCTTGTTGGGAGAGTGCCCATGAGAGTGCCCATGAGAAAGCCGATTTTGATTGGAAACTGGAAAATGAACGGCAGTCTGCAGTCTAACCAGGCTCTGATTACCCGATTGTTACCGCGGCTTAGACCGCTGCGCAAGGTGGTTGATATAGCGGTTTGTCCGCCTCTGCCTTACCTGTTTCAGGTACGCGATTTGCTGGGTTATACCGGCATTACTCTGGGCGCTCAGAATGCGTCCGGGTTTGTATCCGGCGCCCATACCGGCGAATCCAGTGCCACCATGCTCAAGGAGATGGGTTGCGTTTACGTGCTGGTGGGGCATTCGGAAAGGCGCAGCCTGTACGGTGAAACCGACGCCGACGCCGACGTTGCGGAGCGCTTCGCTGCGGTTCGTGGCCTGGGAATGACGCCGGTGTTGTGTGTGGGTGAGTCACTGCAGGATCGTGAGTCAGGCCGCACTGCCGAGGTTGTACAGGCACAGATTCAGGCGGTAATTAACAAAGTCGGGCTGGCTGGCCTTGCCGAGGGCGTATTGGCCTACGAGCCGGTCTGGGCTATTGGCACTGGCAAGACCGCCACGCCCGAGCAAGTGGCAGAGACGCATTTTGGTATTCGTCAGTTCATTGCTGGCTGTGGCGAGCCCAAGGCCAAGGTGATCAGTCAGGCATTGAGAATTCTTTACGGTGGTAGCGTCAAACCGGCGAACGCGGTTGCGATTTTTAGCCTGGACGATGTCGACGGTGGGTTGATTGGCGGCGCGTCATTGCATGCTGATGACTTCGCCGCCATCGCCGAGGCCCTCGGGGCCACGTATCCTGAGGCGGCAGGCGAGAGTGAATCTCATTAACGTAAAATAATGAAGATTGTTGGAGGCTGTCATGCAAAAAAAAACAAAATCTGGATCTGATACAAGCGTTGAACCCGCAAACTGGAGCGCTAATGATTTTTTTCCAGACATCGAGGGTGTTCCGGAGAAATTTCGCCAGAAGGGCGGAGTGTCCATCACCGAAACCTTGGTTAATGGCCAGCTGAAACCTTGGCCAGGCCCTTTTGCAGAGGTGCGCAGCCCGATCTGTTTGCGTGCCACGGGCACAGAAGAACCCCAGCCACTGGTGATTGGCAGAACGCCGCTGATGGATGGGCATGCCGCGCTTGAAGCTCTGGACTCAGCGGTTGAAGCATACGGACAGGGCCGTGGAACTTGGCCGAGCCTGTCGGTTGCCCAGCGGATTGAACACGTTGAACAGTTTCTGGTGGAAATGCGCAGACACCGTGAAGCGGTGGTGGAACTGTTGATGTGGGAGATTGGTAAAACCTACGCCGACGCCTGCAAAGAATTCGACCGAACTGCAGGCTACATTCAAGACACCATTCACGAGTTGAAAGTACTAGACCGACGCTCGTCGCGTTTTGAAACCGTCGGCGGTGTGGTCGCCCAAACTCGCAGGTTACCCGTGGGTGTGGCTCTGTGCATGGGCCCTTACAATTACCCGTTGAATGAAACCTTCACCACGCTTATTCCGGCTCTGATTATGGGTAACACCGTGGTTTTTAAACCCGCAAAATACGGCGTGCTGCTGATTGGCCCGCTGTTGGAGGCGTTCCAGAAAGCGTTCCCCGCCGGTGTGATCAATATTATTTTTGGCCGCGGCCGCGATACCATCGGGCCTTTGATGAAAAGCGGTAAGGTGGATATGTTCGCGTTTATTGGTACCCACAGCGGTGCTTCTGCACTGAAACAGATGCACCCCAAACCTCATCGCCTGAAAGCGGTACTGGGCCTGGATGCCAACAACCCGGCCATTGTGTTGGCAGACGCCGACCTGGATCTGGCCGTGAGTGAGTGTGTGGCCGGGGCCCTGTCGTTTAACGGTCAGCGTTGCACCGCCTTAAAACTGTTGCTGGTACATGAGTCGCTGGCAGACGAGTTTGTAGCGCGTGTGTCCAAAGCAGTAGACAATCTGGTTGCAGGCATGCCGTGGCAGCCCAATGTGTCGTTAACGCCGCTGCCCGAACCCGGTAAGATCGACTATCTGAAAGCGTTGGTCAGTGACGCCGAGGCTCTGGGCGCGCGCGTTATGAACACCGGGGGCGGCCAGGCAAACGGCACTTATTTCCACCCTGCAGTTCTGTACCCGGTGACCACCAAGATGCGCGCTTACCAGGAAGAACAATTTGGACCGGTCATTCCGGTGGTGGCGTTCAGTGATGAGTCCGAGGTGATTCGCCACGTTCGGGAATCCGAATTTGGCCAGCAACTGAGCATATTTGGCAGTGACCCTGCTGCCATTGGTGGGTTGATCGATGTTCTGGCTAACCAGGTGGGGCGTATCAATTTGAACAGCCAGTGCCAGCGCGGGCCCGATACGCTGCCGTTCAACGGTCGCAAAAATTCGGCGGAAGGAACACTGTCGGTATCGGATGCGCTGCGGGTGTTTTCAATTCGCACCACGATTGCTGCCAAATCCAGTGAATCCAACCGCGACCTGGTCACCAGCATTGTGCGTGAGCGTCATTCCCGAACTCTAACTACGGACTATCTGTTCTGATTACGCGGCGGCCGAATTTTGCGCCATACTGCGGTTCTACGCCGGCGTAAAAAGAGGAGGTCGCTATGTCATCATCTCAAGTCACCGAGCACATCACCTGGCAATCCGCGCAATGCTATCTCGGCCAGGTGCTTGTGGCCTATAGCGACACAGGTGTGTGTGCTCTGCTGACAGGGCAGACACTGCCACCGCTTATGGAAAAATTGCGCAGCCGCTTCCCCAGTGCTCAATTATGCCAGGCAGACAGTGCTTGCCCGAGCTGGCTGGGTAACGTGAAAGCCCAGCTCACAGATGGCCGCAATGCCGAACCTCTGGCTCTGGATTTGCGCGGCACCGAGTTTCAGCAGCAAGTCTGGCAAGCGCTACGAAGCATTCCCAGTGGTGAGGTTATCAGCTACGCCGAGCTGGCGCGGCGGGCAGGGCGGCCAAAGGCCGTGCGCGCCGCCGCCAGCGCCTGTGGAGCCAATCCGGTGGCCGTGCTGGTGCCATGCCATCGGGTATTGCGCAGCAATGGCGACCTGGGTGGCTATAATGGCGGTGTTGCTATCAAGAAAGCGCTGCTGGCCCATGAGCAGACGCTATCTGCCCGCTAGTTTCGTTTTTTGGCTTTCGGCGTCTGTAAATAAGCAAATGGCGTTACGGCCGGCGCGTTTGGCCGTATACATGGCCGCATCGGCCCGTTCCAACAGCTGCCGGGCGGTGTCGACTTCGTTCGAATACAGGCTTATGCCTACGCTGGCGCCGGCACTCAGGGTATGGCCATCAATTTGATAGTCCTCGCGGTGCTTGTCCAGCAAGCGCTGCGCAATCATTTTTGCCGCTTCGGGACCGTTCAATTCTGGCAGTATCACCACAAACTCATCGCCGCCAAGGCGAGCTAATGTGTCGCCCTCGCGAAGGCAGGTCTGTGCTCTTTCAGTGAACTGAAGTAGCAAAGAATCGCCTACGTGATGCCCCAGAGTGTCGTTAATCTGTTTGAAATGATCCAGGTCAATGAACAGCACGGCTAGCCCCAGTCGGTTGCGGTGGGTCTGGCGGATGGCTTGTTCCAGGCGATCTTCCATCAACCGACGGTTGGGAATGCCGGTGAGCGCATCGTAATAGGCCAGCTGGCGAATGCGCTCCTCGTTGTGGCGGTTCTGGGTGATGTCGGTAAACAGGGCAGCGTAGTGAGTTATGATGTCATCATCATCGGTTACCGCAGTAATGGTCAGCAATTCCAGATACAGCTCGCCGGTTTTGCGCCGGTTCCAGATTTCGCCGCGCCATACGCCTTCACGCGCCAGGGCTTGCCACATCTGGTCGTAAAAGGCTTGGTCATGGCGACCAGATGAAAGCAGCGCCGGCGTTTTACCGATTACATCGTCCGCGCTGTAACCGGTCAGTTGGGTAAACATGGGGTTAGTGAATTCTATGCGCGATTTGGCATCGGTAATCATGATGCCTTCCAATGAAGAGGCAATCACCCGCTCCGCCAGTTGCAGGGTTTGTCGTGACTGGGCCAAGGCCGAGTCCCGCTGCTCCAGAGCGGCGCGCAAATCCTGAATATGCAGCTGGTCCACACCGGCAAGCATCTGACCGTAGCCCACCAGACCGATCACCTGGTTATCGTCATTGATCACCGCTAAGTTACGGATGCGCAGGTTCATAAGGCGATCACGGGCGTGAATAAGCGGCTCGTCCTCGTGCACGGTTATCAAGGGGCGGCTGGCTAGAGGACCGACTACTTTGTTACCGGTATTGCGGCTGATAAGACGGACTATGTCGCGCTCGGTAAGAATCCCCAATCCCAGTTTTTCGCAATCAATAATCGCCGCATGAGCGCAGTTTTTGTACATGCTGGCCGCTGCTTCCGCCAGGGTCTTATCACCGTCTATCGACAGTGGCATTGTGGCGGTGGCGGAGCGCACGTCACGCAAACGCAGATAGGGTTCAATACCCTGGTTTATCGCCATGTCGGTTTGCGAGAGAATACCGGCCGCCTTGCCATCGGCGTCGACCACCAGAAAGTGACGTTTACCGGTTTCACGGAATTTAACCGCGGCTTCCTGCATGGGCATATAGGTGGGCACGGAGATAACCGGTGAGCTCATTACCGAACTGACCGGCTGGGAAAAGATAGAAGATGATGTAAAATCAATGCCCAGGGCATCGCGCTCTGTCCAGATGCCCAACACGTCTTCATTGCGAATAACCAAAATGGAACTGACACTTCGCTCCGCCATCATCGCGGCGGCAGTGGCTATAGTGGTATCAGGATCGCAATGTAGAAGGGCGCCGCTGTGCATCAGTCGGGAGACAAGAAGTTGCGGTGCCATACGAATAGAATCCTGTTTGCGGTGCCATGCTGAAGGCATGAATTTACAGAAGAATTTGATTGATTATGCCTCAATACGGGTTGATCTACCAATAGCACCTGTCGCTATTTGTGTTGTGTATGGAGTGTTTGGTTTTACATCGGTGTCTTAACAAAATGGAACAGATGATATGAGCAATCAGCCGTTGTCAGTGGAGCAGCCGGAAGGTTTGCCGCGAAGTCAGGTAATCGGATTGGTGGTCGGTTTGGCGGGCTTTTTGGCGTGCCTGATCATACCGCCGCCTGGTGGTATGTCGGTCGAAGCCTGGGCCGCTGGCGGCATGATGTTGCCCATCGGCCTGTCTATCATCGCCATGACCCAGAGCGATAACGAAGACGGCCTGCGCCGCTTCGGCACAGCGCTGCTGCCGGCGATTGCCTACTCCGCCAGTGTTGGCGGCATTGCCACCTTGATTGGTACGCCTCCCAACGCCTTGTTGGCGGCTTATTTGTTGGATACCCAGGGCATTGAAGTGGGCTTTGCCCAATGGATGCTGCTGGGACTGCCGGTTGCTGTGGTGATGCTATTGCTAGTGTGGTGGTGGCTGGCCCGGGTCGATTTTGGTATTGGTCGCGCTGATGACAGCGGCGAAATGATCCGCCGCGAGCTCGAGGCCATTGCCGCCAGCTGTGCCCTCATGATGCCGGTGGCCACACCGCCAAACGCCATCGTATTCTCCAGCGGCCATGTGCGGATCGGCGATATGTTACGTGCCGGCTTCGCCCTGAACCTGATGGGTGTGGTAGTGGTTACTGTGGCCAGCTATTGGTTGATGAGCTGGGTGTTTGGCTTGTGATGTCTAGATAATAATTGTGGCTGCGCTCAGGCATTCAATCTTCTGGCCGGGATAAATCCAGCCAGGGTTGGGACAGCCAGTAAAAGCGTCCGTCGCCTGCGGGGTAGGTGCAGTTATAGCGAAAGCGGCGGCTGCTGAATGCAGCGGGCGCCTGAACATTCGCCTGCTGTGCGTTGGCGGTTACCTTGATTCGGCCCTGGCCGGAGCCGAAGCAGGTTAGTTTGTCTGGTGTGAATCCGCTCGGCAGGCTCATTCGCAGGTGCGGCGGATTGGTGCTGACAATGCCGTCCGGAAGATCCTTGGCCGGCACCGGAAACGCCTTGCTCAGCAACTTGTTTTCCAGGCCTTGTAGCTGCCCATAGGCGTTGGCCATGGGAAATCGTGGCAGTCGGGTGCGGCTTGAGGTTGCGCCGACGGGGCCGGATTGCTGCCCGAAGGCCAGCCAGCCGCGCTGGTTCATTTGCTGTTCCAGTGCTGCATCAAATTCGCCATAGGGGTAGGCGAACATTGGTGGGGCATTGCCAAACTCTTTTTCAAGCAACGTTTGCGCGCCATAAAGGCTTTGATGCACACGCTCTTGCCACTGCTCTACTTTCTCGTTGGGTGTTTTTGCCAGGTGTCTGTGGCCGGCGCTGTGGTTGGCAATGGTCGCCAGGCCCGTAGACGCCAGTTCCTGCAACTGCTGTAACGTCATAAAACCGCTGTTGCCGATGGTGTCGGTGTTCACAAACAGGGTGTAGGGATAGTTTAGCCGCGCCAATATGGGTGCGGCGTTGGAATACACGGAACTGTAGGCGTCATCAAAACTCAGGGCAACGGCATCGCCGCTATTACCCGCCAAGGCTTTTTGTGTTGCCTCGTACAGTGGTTCAACCGCCAGCCCGAGTTGGTCAATCAGTTTCAGTTGGGCTTCAAACAGTGCCGGCGACGTACTGGTGGCGTCCGGCGTGTTATCGCTGATGTGGTGGTATTGCAATATGGCCAGATCTGCGCTGGCGCCCGCAGGCAATGCCAGTGCGATAGCCAGTGTGGCGGCTACAAAATCCTGTCGGCGCATGTCAAATGCCTTCATTTTAAAGGGTTGTTTTCACGCTGCCTAAAGCAGCACTTAGTAGCGCCCGCGATAGTGGTTTCTGATAACGGCAAAGGCTGCGTTAAGTTTCTGGATTTGCTCGGTGCTGCCGCCCCTGTCGGGGTGCGCCTGCATGACGGCACGCCGAAAACGCTGTTTTACCTCGTGAAAACAGTCCGGCAAACGCCTGTCGCTATAGCCCAGACAGTTCGCTGCTGCGGCAACCTCCGATGTGTCGTGATGATCATTGGCACCCCGATGACCGGCGTAGAAGTTGTCAAGCATGGCGTGGATCTGCGCCGTGGATAGCCGGTATTGGTTCAGATCCAGATAGAATGCCCGCAAGGAATCGGCCTGGGCCGGCAGGCTTTGGCCAGATAATCTCGGGCCAGACAGCTGCTGGGTCAACACTTCGGGGCGACTTTCAAGGCGGGTCAGCAAGGCTGATATCGCCAGGGTTTCACCGTCTTCGGCCAATTGATCGCGCAGCGTATACAGGGTGTGAAACAGCAAGAAGTGAACCTGGTATAGCAGCTCGGGTTGATCAAAGCGCACATCACCCAAGAGTTGCCAAGGTGGCTGCTGCAGCTTTTTGATCAGGGCATATTCACTCAGCCCGCCAGGTGCTTGGCGCAGCTCGTGCTCCAGAGCGACTTGCAGGTGGGCTATGTGGCTTTGCAGAGCCTCATGGGGACTGGAATCGCCAGAGTGGGTAATGGCGCCGGGCTGGTTGAGTGTTGATGTGTTGGTCATGAGCCTATGGTAGAGCACTCACGGGTCGCCCTGCCAGCCTGATGGCAGCGTATGTGGGCTGGTTCAGTGTTAACAGCGGAATGCGACGGGTATAATCGTGCTCTATATTTTTTAACGTTGAAGCCGCTATGCACCCAGTAACCGATCCGCAAAAACCTGATGCGCGGCGCGAGCAACAAAAACTGCAGAGGCGCCTGCAACGGGAAGCCGGCCAAGCAATTGCGGATTTCTCGATGATCGAGGCCGGCGACAAGATTATGTGTTGCCTCAGCGGCGGGAAGGATTCCTATGCGATGCTGGACATTCTGCTGAGCCTGCAGAAAAAAGCCCCGGTGCGTTTTGAGGTGATTGCGGTCAATCTGGATCAGAAACAGCCAGGTTTTCCGCAGCATGTTTTACCGCAATACCTGCAGAATCTGGGCATTGAATACCATATTATCGAGCGCGATACCTACAGCGTCGTTAAAGATAAAATTCCCGCCGGTAAAACCACCTGTGGTTTGTGCTCACGCCTGCGGCGAGGAATTTTGTATGCCTTCGCCGAGGCCAATGGTGTGACCAAAATTGCCCTTGGCCATCATCGTGACGACCTGCTGGAAACCCTGTTTCTAAATATGTTCTACGCTGGCAAGCTCAAGTCTATGCCACCGCTGCTGCACAGTGACGACGGCCGAAATACGGTCATCCGACCGCTGGCCTATTGCCGTGAGAAGGACCTTGAACGCTTCGCCGAACTGCGGGGCTATCCGGTTATTCCCTGCAACTTGTGTGGCTCTCAGGAAAATCTGCAACGCCAGGTGATAAAAGACATGTTCAAGGTCTGGGATGAACAGCACCCCGGGCGCCTGGAAACCATGTTTAGTGCCCTGTGTAACGTAGAACCATCGCACCTGGCAGACCCGCAGTTATACAATTTTCCGGAAAATTCCAGAAGCTGGGCACCGCGTTCTGTTGCTCCGAATGGCGACGCAAAGCCGGGCGTTACAGTGGTTTCAGGCAAGGCTAGGGAAGAGTTCGGGCGCCTTGACGTTCTGAACCTGTAACCTTGAAGGTTCTGGTCAGTGCATGCCACCGGTGCCCAGCAATGCCATCAGCGGCAGGGTCCAGAACCCGAACACAATCAGCATCACGCCGCTGAATTTACGGAACAACCGGTGGCTTTGCAGCCCGCGCACCCAGCGCGCGGCATAGCCGGTGGCCAGCATAGAGGGCAATGTGCCCAGGCCAAAGAACAGCATGGTCAGTGCCGCTGATGGCACGGTTGGCTGCAGTGCTGCCCAGCCCAGAGTGCTGTATACCAGACCGCAGGGCAGCCAGCCCCAAAGAGCGCCCAACGCCAGAGCTTGCATAGGGTTGTGCACTGGCAGCAGTTTGCGGGTTAGCGGCGACAGTTTTTTCCACACCGGCGCCCCCAGCTTTTCCACATATCGGATGCCCTGCCACCACTGCCCCATGGACAACCCCATAAAAATCAGCAGCAGCGCTGCCAGAGTTCGTAATGCCAGCCCCATGGACGCCCATTGGCTTGCCGCCGAGGTGCTCAGTAATGCCACCAAGGCGGCAATCAGCGCATAGCTGCCAATGCGGCCGCCGTTGAACGCCAGCAGCGTTAGTGTCTGGCGAAAACGAAAACCCTTGCCTACTGGCATTGCCATGGATAGTGACGCACTGATTCCACCACACATGCCCAGGCAATGAGTGCTACCGAGGATGCCAATCAGAAACGCGCTGGAATAGCTGAGGTAAAGTTCGCCCGCCATCAGTTGCCGCTATTGCCAGGCTTGCTGGGAGCTTCATCGGCTTTTAACGTACCTGCGTCTGCGTCGGTTTGTGGCTCATCTTGTGGGTCGCTGGCACTACGCCGGGTTTTTTCCAACCCGGTGATGGCGTCTTCCGGAATCCGGTCTTTGTCGTCGTCATACAGAATGCGATGGGCGGGCCCTTCCAGGTCGTCATATTGGCCGTTTTTGACCGCCCAGTTGAACAGAACAATGCCACCAGTGACCAGCATCAGCATTAACGGCACAAGCACTACAACAATTTCCACAATGCACTCCCGGGATTTGGGGTTTAAAGTCCGGCTTTGAAAACGGATTCATGAAATTCAGGCTATCAGCGCAGCGCCATGCTGCCAACTAACGGCTGTGACTTGCGGGCTGGCGTTGGCATTTTGCCCAGGCGCAGCGCGTTTAATACCACCACCAGAGAACTGACGGACATACCGATGGCCGCCAACCAGGGTGGCACCAGGCCTGCCGCCGCCAAAGGCAGCGCGGCCAGATTGTAAATCAATGCCCACCACAAATTCTGGCGAATAACCTTGCGGGTCTGGCGACTTGTGGCCAGCCCTTCTACCAGTTGCATTAGCTGGCCATTGAGCAGAACGGCGTCGGCTTTAAGCTGGGTCAGGTCTGCGGCCGAGCCCATGGCCACAGACACGCTGGCTCCAGCCATAGACGGCAAATCGTTCAGGCCGTCGCCCACCATCATGATCTTGCAGCCCTCGGCATTGAGCTTTTGCAACACCGCCAGTTTGTCTTCCGGCGAAGCCTGGCCAACGGCTTCATTAATACCCAGCTGGAGGGCAATCTGCTGCACGTGTCCGGAGCGGTCACCGCTGAGCAACAGGGTGCGAATGCCGAGCTCGTGCAGGGCCGCAATGGCGTTGGCTGCATCGGCACGGGGCTGGTCGTCAAGCTGAAAACGGGCCAGCCACTGCTGGTCTGAGGCCAGCCAAATGGCGATACCTGCGCATTCAGGCGCTTCTGGCATGGCAAGGCCGCTGTGCTCGGCCACAAATTGCGGATGGCCGATGTATAAAGTCTGTTCGCCCCATTGGCCAGACAACCCGCCGCCCAGGTAGTTTTTGACATTGCTGACCTGAGCTTTTGGTAAATTATGAAACACTCTGGCAATGGGGTGTTCGGAAAACGCTTCCAGGCCCGCAGCCAGGCGCAGGCAATGGTCCGCATCCAAAGTGCCAGCGTTGTGCTGGTTCAGCAGGCTGAGCTCACCACGGGTCAAGGTGCCTGTTTTGTCAAACACCACGGTGTCGATATCGTTCATGGATTCAAGGGTATGACCGCGGGTGGGCAGCAGGCCCAGTTTGCGCAGCTTTACCGTGGCCGCGGTAATGGCAGTGGGAGTCGCCAACGACAGCGCGCAGGGGCAGGTAACCACCAGCACTGACAGAGTAATATCAAACGCGTTATCAGCACCGTACCACCACCAACCCAGCCACACGACAGGCGCCAGAATTAGCACCCGGCCAACAAACTTGCCAGCCATCCGGTCTGCCATGCGGGCTATTTTTGGTTTTTCCGACTGCACCCGGTCGAGTACCCGCAGAATACTCGACAAGCGGGTTTGCGCACCGGCGCTCACCACTTTTATGTCCAGAGGGTTTTCGCCGTTAACGCTGCCGGCGTGCACGGTATCCCCGGGTATTCGGGTTTCTGGAAGATACTCACCGGTTAACGCGGCTTCGTTGAGGGTAGACTGGCCGCGGAGTATTTCGCCGTCTACTGGCAGGGTTTCACCCGGGCGGATGCGCACCACATCGCCAGCTTTCAGACTGTGGGCGGCAACAATGCTGGTTTCGTTGTCTTCACTACTAACGAGCGTGGCCACCCTGGGCTGGAAACCCACCAGAGCGTTACCGGACAGGCCGGCACGATACCGCGCCTGTACTTCAATATAACGGCCCAGCAGCAGGAAAAAGGTGAACATGCACACCGATTCAAAATAGACTTCGTCGCCGCCCATTACCGTTACCCAGGTACTGGCGCCGTAGGCCAGGCCGATCGCAATGGCGACCGGTACGTCCATGGTCAGGTGGCGGCTACGAAGGTCGCGGCTGGCGTTCTGGAAAAATGGTTTGGCACTGTAAAACACCACCGGGGTGGCCACAAGAAGGCTGAACCAGCGGAAGAAGCTGATGAACTCGGGCGATAGGCCGCTGACCATCTCAAAATACATGGGAAACGCCAGCATCATGCTCTGAAACGAGCCAATGCCCGCCACAGCCAGGCGGATCAGCATAGACCGGTGTTCTAATTTCAATGCACTTTCTACTTCATCGGCGTGGTAGGGTCGTGCGGTATAGCCCAGCTGATGAACCGCTATCAGCAGATCGCTGAGTTGAGCCTGGTCTGAGGCCCACACCAGCCGCGCGCGCTGGGTGGTGTGGTTGACGGTAAAAGACAACACTCCGGCCTGTCGCTGCAGGTGGTTTTCAAGCAGCCAGATGCAGGCCGCGCAGGTAATGCCGCCGATTAGTATCTGGGCTTCCTGGCCGGCTTTTACCGGGCTCACAAACGATTGCTGTACCAGAGGATGGTCAAGCTCGCGCAGGCGGCCAAGTTCTGCGCTGTTAAGCTGTCGCGGAGTAGTAGCAGGTTCTGTGCGGAAATCGTAGAATCCGGCCAGGCCCTCCCGGCGGATGGTTTCACAAACGGCTTTGCAGCCGTGGCAGCAAAAGTGCCTTTGTGTGTCATCCAAAAGCAGGGTAATGGGCGGCTCACCGTTTGCCGGCTCGCCGCAGTGGAAGCAATTCAAAGGGGTCACCCTTTGGCTAGGCCTGCTTTCAGTTTAAGCCCGTTCTCTGCTGGCAGTTGGGCTTCGCCTTTAAGCCGCCATTCGTTGGTGGGACCGCGCAAATCGTAGTACCAGCGGCCTTCGATGTCTTCATTTATCAGCGCTGTGTAGTGGCCCAAGCTTTCGCGGCGGAACTGTACCACCCGATCGTACGTGTCCAGGGTAGGGTGGAACAGGTTCAGGACCAGATAGGGGAAATCCTCGGTGGAGGTCAGGTCCAGGGATAGTTGGCGGCCATCAAACTGGATGTCGGCTGTCAGTTCCAGCTCGGCAGCTCTGACGTCACGGGCTATTTCCAGGTTGATACCACGACCTTCCTTCGAATAGTCGTCTGACACCATGCTGTCTTCCATGTTAATGGCAACGACCAGCATGGTCATACTCCACGTAATGGCTGCCAGTGGAGCGATGGTCAAAAACCAGAACCAGGGCTGGCGGTACCAGGGTGCAACGGGTGTTTCAGCAGTCATAAAATTACGTCTCGGTTTTACATTCAAGCGTGGTGCGTTGTGGCTCAACCGCCGTTAGCGCGTTGGACCGACAAATCGGCTTTCAGTTTCAAGCGTCAGAACAATTTCGTCATCGGAAACGGCCTTGAAGACAATATCGTTGTTGCTCTGGCTAATGGATTCTGGCGGAACGTCCACCACGGTCGGCAACGCGTATTTTTCGCCGCTTGTAACGGTGAACTGGGTCAATGTCAGAATCTGGATGTCGTCCATGCCGCTTACGCTGAGGGTGTAGGTTTGCGTTGCTTCAGACATATTAGCCAGCTTCAGGGTGTAGGAGTTTTCGATCCGGCCCTCGCCGTTAAATTTGAACAGTGCGCCGCGATCGCGCAGCACGTCCAATTGCGCTGGCACCCGAGTGGCCACAGTGTACCCGATAGCGCCAATCATCAGGGCCAGCATAAAGCCGTAACCGAAGGTGCGCGGGCGCAGTAGTTTGGAGGTTTTGCCGTCCAACTCGTTTTCGGTGGTGTAGCGAATCAAACCGCGCGGGTAATTCATTTTGTCCATGATGTCGTCGCAGGCATCGATGCACAAGGCGCAGCCGATGCACTCGTACTGCAAACCGTCGCGAATGTCGATACCGGTGGGGCACACCTGAACGCACTGGCCGCAGTCGATACAGTCACCCAGGCCCACTTCATCGGGTTTGGCTTCTTTCTTGCGGCCGCCGCGGGGTTCGCCGCGATTCGGGTCGTAGGACACAATACGGGTATTGGAGTCAAACATAACCGATTGGAAGCGGGCGTACGGGCACATATACAGGCATACCTGCTCGCGCATCCAGCCGGCATTCAAGTAAGTGGCGATGGTGAAAAACGCCACCCAGAAGTAGGCCCAGCCATTGGCCTGCAGGGTAAAAAGATCGACAATCAGTTCACGAATTGGATAAAAATAGCCAACGAAGGTTAAACCCGTTGCCAGCGCAATGAGCAGCCAAATGATATGTTTGGCGGTTTTCTTTGCGACTTTTGAACGGGAACTGGGGGCTTTGTCGAGCTTCATACGCTTGTTGCGACCACCCTCGATGCGTTCTTCCACCCACATGAAAATGAAGGTCCATACCGTTTGCGGGCAGGTGTAACCGCACCATACGCGACCGAAAAGAGTCGTAATGAAAAACAGACCAAAGGCGCTGATGATCAGCATGCCCGATAGCAGAATGAAGTCTTTCGGGAAAAAAGTAATACCGTACAGATGAAATTCGCGGGCTGGCAGGTCAAAGTGAATCAACGGCTCGCCGTTCAACGTCAACCAAGCGAACAAAAAATACATACCCATTAGCGCCAGCAGGCTGAATGTGCGGATACGCTGGAAAAAGCCCTTTATTTCTTTGACATAAATCTTTTTGCGACTTGCGTAAAGGTCAACAGATTCAGACCCCTTCTTCTTGTCGGAAGACTCGTTGGCCGGGTCAATTTGTTGTACCGGAATCTTGGTGCTCATCGATTTCTCCGATGAAGGTAAACGGGGGGCAGGGCGCGTAGGCTTCTGGAAGTGAATGCTTGATCTGTCTCAGGTGGGTCACCTGTTTGATCACTTCAAGTCTGTGCCCGCCAGAGGCAGACGCAGAGTTGAAAAGACCAGGCCGAAGCGAGCTCCGGCCGGTTTTCTCAGTTTGACATGCCGTAAACGTAGGCGGCGAGTATCTGAATCTGATCTTGGGACAAACGACCACTTTGCGAGGGCATTTGGTTCTGCCGACCGTGGATGACCGTTTGACGGATCCAGTCGAAATTCGAGCCATACAGCCACACGTTGTCGGTCAGGTTAGGCGCGCCGACGGCCTGCATACCTTTACCGTCAGCACCGTGACAAGCGGCACAACCCTGCATGAACACGGCCTTGCCAGCTTCAACAGATGCTGGATCTTCGGCGCGGTCACTGAAGCTCAACACGTAGTTGACCACCTGATCTACCTGGGTGTCGGTCATGTTGGGCATCACGCCTTTGGCCGGCATGACGCCCATGCGGCCGTTGTTCAGGGTGTGCAGAATGGCTTCCGGTGAACCACCGTACAGCCAGTCAGTGTCGGTCAGGTTGGGAAAACCCACTTGGCCGCGCGCAGCAGAGCCGTGGCACACCGCGCAGTTGTTGGCGAACAGACGTTGGCCAAGCTTCATGGCGTCGTCTACCTTGGCAAGCTCCGGTACCGCTGTTTTGCCATACTGTGCGTAGATCGGGCCGTAAAGCGCATCGGCTTCGGCAACTTCCGCTTCCCACTGGTTGGTTGAGGTCCATCCCAGCAAGCCTTTGAAGTTGCCAAGACCCGGGTAGAGCGCCAGATACCCCAACGAGAATACAATGGTGGCCATGAACAGATAGAACCACCACTTCGGCAGCGGATTGTCATATTCTTCTATGCCATCGAAGGAATGACCCATTGTGCGGTCGGTTTCCACATCGGAGGTCTGGCTTTTGCGAGTTGAAAGCAACAACCAGGTACAGCCAAAAATGGTACCGAGCACGATCACAGTGACCCAGATGCTCCAAAAGGTAGTCATTGTCTTTTCTCCGTTTTTTCCCGTTCAAGGGTACGCTGTGCGACCTCGTCGTCATCAAACGGCAGGTGCGATGCTTCTTCGTTCGCCTTTTTGCGATGAGCGCTGAACGCCCACCAGACAATGCCAATAAACACCGCCATCACAACAAAAACATAAACGCCGCGTAACTCGTTAATATCCATTAAATCACCGTTTATTCGGTAGAACGGTGCCAAGCTGTTGAAGATATGCAAGCAAAGCCTCGATCTCAAACTCGCCCTCAACAGAGGAGGCCGCGTTTGCGATTTGCTCGTCGGTGTAAGGAACACCCAGAGTTTGCATACCCGTCAATTTGGCTGCGGTACCGTTGTGGTCGACGCGATCTTCGAACAGCCAGGGGAATGCTGGCATGATGGATTCAGGAACAACACTGCGGGGGTTATACAGATGCTGGCGCTGCCAGGCATCGGAATAACGGCCGCCAATGCGCGCCAAATCCGGACCGGTGCGTTTGGAGCCCCACAGGAACGGGCGGTCGTAAGCGAACTCGCCCGCAACGGAGTAGTGGCCATAACGCTCTGTTTCCGCGCGGAACGGGCGGATTTGTTGGGTGTGGCATACGTGACAACCTTCACGAATGTAGATGTCACGTCCTTCCAGTTCCAGCGCTGATAGAGGTTCAAGGCCGTCTATGGGCTCGTTCACGCTCTTCAGGAAGAACAACGGAACCACTTCTACCAAAAAACCACCACTGATGGTCAGAATGATCAGTACGATCATCAGGCCAATGTTCTTTTCTACTGTTTCGTGATTCATTTGATCTCTCTCTCCGTTACGCGGCCTGAACTGCGGCATTATTCTCGGCAACGGCGTCTTTCTGACGAATCGTCATAAAGATGTTAAAAGCCATAAACCACATACCGGTCAGGAAGAGTGCACCCCCCAGGAGGCGGACGAAGTACCCCGGGCGAGAGGCTTCCAGAGCTTCTACGAAGCTGTATGTCAGGCTGCCGTCTGCGTTAACTGCACGCCACATCAAACCTTGCATAATGCCGTTAACCCACATGGCCACTATGTAAAGCACGGTGCCTACTGTCGCTAGCCAGAAGTGCACGTTGATCAGATTGGTGCTGTGCATCTCTTTCAGGCCCCAGAGCTTCGGCACCAGGTGATAGATAGCGCCGATACTGATCATGGCAACCCAGCCAAGAGCACCGGAATGTACGTGGCCGATGGTCCAGTCTGTGTTGTGCGACAGGGCGTTAACGGTTTTAATTGCCATCATCGGGCCTTCAAAAGTGGACATGCCGTAAAACGACAGGGACACCACCAGGAAGCGCAGGATGGGGTCAGTACGCAGTTTGTGCCAAGCACCGGACAGCGTCATCATGCCGTTGATCATGCCACCCCAGGAGGGAGCAAGCAGAATAAGGGACATCACCATACTGGCGGTTTGGGCCCAGTCTGGCAGGGCAGAATAATGCAGGTGGTGGCCACCGGCCCAGACGTAAGTTGCAATCAGCGCCCAGAAGTGAACGATCGACAAACGATAGGAATAAATCGGACGGCCGGCCTGTTTGGGAACGAAGTAGTACATCATGCCCAGAAAGCCTGCGGTCAGGAAGAAACCTACGGCGTTGTGGCCGTACCACCATTGCACCATGGCGTCGGTAACACCGGCATACGCTGAGTAAGACTTGAACGCGCTGACGGGCAGCGCCAGATTATTGCCGATGTGCAAAACGCCGATGGTGATTATAAAAGCACCGTAAAACCAGTTAGCAACGTAAATGTGTGGCATGCTGCGTTTCATGATGGTGCCAAAAAACACGGCGCCATAAGTAACCCACACCACCGCGATTGCGATGTCGATTGGCCATTCCAATTCGGCATATTCTCTAGTGGAGGTCAGGCCCATTGGCAAAGTAACGATCGCAGAGATCATGATTGCCGTCCAGCCCCAGAAGGTGAAGGCCGCAAGTTTGTCGGATATCAAACGCGCTTGGCAGGTACGCTGTACAACGTAGTAAGACGTTGCAAACAACGCGCTTCCGCCGAAACCGAAGATAACCAAATTGGTGTGCAGCGGCCGCAGCCGGCCGAAATGGGTAAACGGTAGGTCGAAATTGACGACCGGCCAAACCAGCTGTGCTGCAATCAGCACACCCAGAGACATACCAACAATTCCCCACACGACTGTCATGATGGCGAACTGCCTTACCACCTTGTAGTTGTATGTCAGGTTCGGATTCAATGTGCTCATAGCCTTACCATTGGGTTGAAAAGGGGTTTATGCGGGCGTAATTATGAGGAAAGCATTAGGCCTTTGCAATGATTCAGGTCAACTCCTGACACGCATCAAAAGTGGCGGAAATAGATGTGCGGCAAGGAGTTAAGTAATTAGGTGGTAATCTGGATTGACTATTTTCCCATTGTACTTACGCCACTTAACGTGACTCTTCGGAGAGAAATATGAACAAAAATACATGGTTGCCCAGCGCTGGTTTCTACGATGTCCCCAAGATTGCTATGGTGATTGCCCATGGTGCCGGGGCACCGGCGGATTCTGACTACATGGAACAACTTATTATGGCGTTGGATGATGTAGGTATTTCTAGCGTGAGATTCGAGTTCCCCTACATGCAGGAGCGTCGCGCTGACGGACGTAAACGCCCGCCCGACCGGCAACCGGGTTTACTGGACAGCTTCGCTTTGGCTCTTAAGCGCGCTAAAGACGAGTTGCCGCCGGATTGCTTTGTGATGGCGGGCGGAAAATCCATGGGCGGGCGTATGGCCAGCTTACTGGCTCAATCTGCCAATATAGGTAAAAGTTCTGATCCGGGTTTTAACAGCAACCTTTTTAAAAGCAACCCGATAGACGGGGTGGTCTGCTACGGCTACCCGTTTCATCCGCCGGGTAAGCTTGACCGCTGGCGCACTGAGCACTTGGCGGATATTACTTGTCCGCTGCTGATCGTTCAGGGTACCCGCGACCCGTTTGGCAAACCGGCAGAACTTGAAACCCAAAGCGCGGCGCTGGCCAACTGCGAGTTGCGTTGGCTGGAGGGTGGCAATCATGATTTTCAGCCCTTGGCGCGCCAGCCGGAAACCCAGAACGATCTAATTCGTCAGGCTGCGCAATTGACTCGGCAATTCGCAGTCAGGACCATCGCTGAACGTTGATTCTTGCCCCGGAGTCAGGATCCACCCTGCTCGAGGATGGTGATTATCTCCTCGCGATCCATCATCGGCATCAGTTCCGCCATCAGCTCTTTGCGCTCTTTCGATCGGTACCACCGATCCCAGTGGCTGACCGAATGCCAATTTGAAAGTATAAAGCGGTTGTTTGAATCGTTGCGATTGCTCAGGGCTTCACCGGATATAAAGCCCGGGGCCGCAACTGCGTTTTGCAAAATCTTGCGCGAGCGGGTTTCGTAAGCGGCCTCCAGGGATTCGGCGATGTGCCGTTCAATTAATACTCGGATCATGGCGTGCCTCGGTTGTTGTGATTCGAATTCTGGTGTCCAATAAACAGTAAGTTAACAGATTTATAGGTTGAATCGACCCATTCTCAGGAGCTAAACCGTGGAAAATCCAGAATTTGACGCAGAACTCGATGCCCGGGGCCTGTACTGCCCAGAACCGGTAATGATGCTGCACAGCCGCATTTTGGACGTGCCGGCGGGCGGTATTCTTCGGGTGACAGCAACCGACCCCTCCACTGTGCGGGACATTCCCCGGTTCTGTCAGTTTCTCGGCCACGAACTTCTGGCTCAGGACCAACCCGATGGCGAGTTCCATTTCATGATTCGCCGCGGCGGCTAATGTTTAAGCGTGTTAGCCGCGGGTATCAACGCCGGTCAGGTGCTGTAGAAACTCGCCGCGGTTCATCTCCCCCAGAATACGTTGGCTACCGATTTCCTGACCACTAACGTTGTAAAACAGGATGCCCGGCGGCCCGAAAAGACCGAGTTCGTCCAGTAGGGCCTGCTGCTGCGGCGTGTTGGCGGTCATATCAAGCTGTATCAGACTGTAAGGCGCCAGGGCCTGAACGACATCGGCATCGCTGAACACATTGCGTTCCATCACTTTGCAGGCAATGCACCAGTCAGCGTAGAAATCCAGCAGCGCGGGCTTTCCGGCGGCTTGTGCCTGTTGCAAAAGCTGGCGTATCTGCTGCGGTTCACTGGTGCGTTGGAAATTGGCGTGGCTGGCAGCACTGCCGGTGCCGGTGCCTGCGTTGCCAGCCGTGAACGGCGCCAGCGGCTTAAGCGGATCGCTGGCACCTGCCAGTGCGCCCGCCAACAGAGCCATACCCCAGGCAAAGACCACAAGTCCCAGACCTTTGCGGGTGCGTTGCCAGCCGGCTTTGGCGGCGTCGAAGGCACCCAGTTGAACCCCCACCACAGCAACCAGCAAGCCCCACAGAGTCAGAGTAAGCCAGGGCGCAAGCATCCTTTCAAGCAGCCAGATAGCGACAGCCAGCAGCATAATGCCGTAACCGTGTTTAACTGTTGTCATCCAGGCGCCAGAGGTAGGCAGAATTTTGCGCCCGCCCACTGCAACAGCAATCAGCGGCACGCCCATACCCAAGCCCATGGCCAGCAGCGCCAGACCGCCGATGACCGCGTCCTGGGTTGCGGAAATGTACAGCAGGCTGCCAGCCAGCGGCGCCGATACGCAGGGTGACACAACCAGCGCCGACAGTGCGCCTATGCCGAACAGGCTGGCAATTCGCCCCCCGGACAGATGTTGGCTGGCATTGCTGAGCGGGTTGCGAATAAACGCCGGTAGCTGTAATTCAAAAACTTCAAACATGGCCAGCGCAAACACAATGAACAGCGCAGCGAAAACGCTCAATACGATGGGCGACTGCAGTTGTGCTTGCAGGTTAAAGCTGGCCCCCAGCAAACCGGTCACCACGCCAGCTGCGGCGTAGGTCAGCGCCATGCCCAGCACGTAACTGGACGCGAGCACCAGAGCATGGGCGCTGGAGCGGGTGTTCTGGCCGGACACCAGCGAGGAAATAATGGGTATCATGGGCAGCACGCAGGGGGTAAAAGTCAGCCCCAGGCCCAACAGGAAAAATACACCCACAATCAGCCAGGTTGGCTGTTGGCTCATAAAGCCGGCAAGTCCACTGGCGCTGCGGGTATCCGACGCCGTATCTGTAGGGTTTGGGCGGCCGCTGCTGGCGCTAGAATTTGCATTGGTATTTGAATTGATCGCGTCGTCAGGCGCTGCAGTGGTCAAGCCACTGCTATTGGCATAAAACAGCAGGTCGCGGGTTTGCGGCGGGTAGCACAAACCGGCACTGGCGCAGCCCTGATAGCTGACCTGAAGCTCGGCTTCGGTCACCCCGGGGGGCAACTGAATGGGTTGCCGGGCCTGGATAGGGTCGTAAAACACCGCCATCTCACCAAAAAACTCGTCGTTGGTGATAACGCCCGGGCGTTCGAAGCTAAGCTCTCCTAAGCTTAAGTCCGCGCTGACCGGGGTCACTGAAATCCGGCTCTTATAAAGGTAGTGCTCTGGCGCAATATCCCACTCGAGTATGAGCGCGTCACCGTCAGTACGGTAACTAAAAGGCAAAGCCTGATCGACAGGAAGAAAATTCCCTTGGCTGGCGGAGCTGCCGCCAAACCAGCTTGAGAATGTGGAATCCTGTTGTGCGAACGCGGTGTTATGCGCCAGCAAAAAAAACATCAGTGCGACAAGCGCGCTAAGCTGGCAAAAAGCCCGAGGCCGTTGCCGGGCCGTGGCAGTAACGATCATGTTGAGCCTTAATTGCAAACGAATGAGTGGAAATCGACAGCGGTGTAGAGGGTAAATGTTGCGCCAAGTTCCCCAAGTGTCCATCGGCGTTTTCCGGCGCAGCACTTTATGCCTCGACGCAGGCCCAAGATCGCGCTGGCATTGAGGCTGTTAAAGTCGCACAATAGCTCCCAATGATGCACTGCTCAAACGATCTTATCATGCTATTTAATGGTTTGTTTTGTCAGCCTTGCCAGACTATTCTGGTGCGTGGCGACAACGAACCGGAATATTTGCCTGCTGGCCCAGGCCCGGCACAGGTGATTTTCGCCCACGGCTATTTTTCCAGCGCCTTGCACGAAATCAGTCATTGGTGCATTGCCGGCGAACACCGTCGCTCACTGCAAGATTACGGCTACTGGTATTGCCCTGACGGCCGCAGCCATGAGCAGCAGTGCGCTTTCGAACAGGTTGAGGTGAAACCCCAGGCTTTGGAATGGCTTTTTGCCTTGGCTTGCGGCTGGCGCTTTCATATCAGCGTTGACAACCTGGCGGGGCAGGGCGCGGCTGATCCGCAACTGTTTGCCAGTCGGGTTGCTTGCCAGGCAATGGCGTATCTTGCACAGGATGACTCTGAAGCCAGTGCAAGCGGATTTGAGAACTTACTCCCAAGCGGCTTTAATAGCAGCATTTCATGCCGCGCGGCGGACTTTTTACACGCGTTAATGCGTTTTTATGGAACCGAGGGCTCGCTCACAGAGGCCTTGCAAAAAGATGCACGGCGAGTTGCGCCATTATGGGCGGCTGTCGGTTCTGACTCCCAGAATATTAAGGACACCGAAACTGTATGACCATTGATAACAACCCGACTGTTGATAACGACATACCCATTGCTAGTGACAGTCCTTCTATTGACAGAAGCCATACCTCTGATTTGCGCTTTAGCGATTTGAATCTGGACCATCGCCTGCAGCAGGCCATTGCCGCAATAGGCTTTGAATACTGCACACCGATACAGGCCGAAACCCTGCCCTGGACACTGGCTTGCCAGGATCTGATCGGCCAGGCCCAGACCGGCACCGGTAAAACCGCAGCGTTTCTGATTACCGCCATCCAGACCATGCTGGAAACGCCGATTGAAGACAGCAAGCGCTTTGCCTCGGAGCCGCGGGTTCTGGCGCTGGCGCCCACCCGCGAACTGGCGATGCAGATCGCCAAAGACGCCGAGCAGCTGTGTGCCCATACCGGCCACAAAGTGGTGACCGTGGTTGGCGGTATGCACTATGACAAACAGCGTGACCAGCTACAGAACGAAGTTGTCGATATTCTGGTGGCAACGCCGGGCCGGCTGATCGATTTTCTGGGCTCTCAGGACGTGTTTCTCGACCAGATCGATATTCTGATTCTTGACGAAGCCGACCGCATGCTCGACATGGGCTTTATTCCGGATGTGAAACGCATTATCCGCAAGTGTACCCCGAAGGAAGATCGCCAGACGCTGCTGTTCAGCGCGACGTTTAACCAAGATGTACTGAATCTTGCGTCTATGTGGACCCAAAGCGCCGAGTTTGTGGAAATCGAACCGGAGCAGAAAACCGCCGAGCGGATTGAGCAGACAGTTTACCTGGTCGGCGATGACGAAAAACTGCAGGTGCTGGTGAATTATCTGAAGCGCCCGGAGGTGGACAAAGCACTGGTATTCGCCAATCGCCGTGACCAGTGCCGTGATCTGGAAGAAGACCTGCGCAATCAGGGGGTCTCTGTTTCGCTGATGTCTGGCGAGATTGCCCAGGCCAAACGCCTGAAAACCCTTGAACAGTTCAAGGCCGGCAGTATTCAGGTGCTGGTGGCTACCGACGTCGCCGGCCGTGGTATTCACGTTAATGGCGTAACCCACGTGTTCAACTACAATTTGCCAGACAACGCCGAAGATTACGTACACCGTATCGGCCGCACCGGTCGTGCCGGCAGCACCGGCGTGTCTATCAGCTTTGCCGGCGAAGACGATTCCTTTGCCCTGCCGGCGATTGAAAAGTACATCGGTCAGAAGCTTGCCAACGAGGTACCGGACCAAGCTTTGATGGTGCCCATGGACAACGCCCCGATCGCTCGCAAGCGCGGTCGCCGGCCACAGGGCACGCGCCCTACAGGTAACCGTAGCAGCAGCAACCGCAGCAGCAATAGCCGGCCGCGCAGAAGCTGATTCAGGCGTGCGTTTTGTTTTAGACTCAACAGTTTAGATAAAAAGGCGGATAACCGGCATGTTGATTGTTGCAGACGAAAACATTCCGTTACTGGACTCGTTTTTTTCCGATTTTGGTGACATCCGCCGGGTCAGCGGCCGGGAGCTTAGCCCGGACCAGGTGCGCGACGCCGATGTGTTGCTGGTGCGTTCGGTTACCCGGGTAAATCGCGACTTGCTGGAAGGCAGCCGGGTGCGTTTTGTGGGTACCACCACCATTGGTACCGACCATGTTGATCAGTTCTGGCTAGAATCTCAGGGCATCCATTTTTGCGCCGCCCCCGGCTGCAATGCCAACAGCGTGGTTGAGTACATTCTGGCTGTGGCTTCGTTGCACGCCTCCAGGCGCGGGCTCAGCAACTGGGCGCGCCAGAGTGTTGGTATTGTGGGGGCTGGCAACGTTGGCGGGTTACTGGCCCAAAGGCTGGAACGCTTGGGCTTTACCGTTGTTCTGTGCGATCCGCCAAGGCAGCAGGTCCAGTCTGATGGGCTGGATGAAGCCAGCGCAACTGAATTCTCCAGCCTCGAGCAGGCGCTTGAGTGTGACCTGGTAACGCTGCACACCCCGCTAACCCGCGATGGCGACCACCCAACCTATCACCTGGTCGGAGCCCAAGAGCTTGCAACCCTAAGGTCCGATCAGCTACTGATCAACAGCGGGCGAGGTGAAGTGATCGACAACGCCGCTCTGCTTACCCGCTTGCAGCAGCCAGATGCGCCCACGGTGGTACTAGACGTGTGGGAAAACGAACCTGCAATAGACTCGCAGCTGCTGCAGCAGGTCTGGCTGGGTACGCCGCACATTGCCGGTTACAGTCTGGAAGGCAAAGTGCATGGCACCGAAACCATATACCGTGCGCTGTCCCGCTTTCTTGGTCTGCCGGTGCGCAAGCAGGCAGGCCAGTACTTGCCAGAGCCGCCTCTAAGCAAGCTGGCATTCACCAGCAACGCAGGCGACGATGCCATACAGCTTGCTCTGCACAACTGCTACGATCCGCGCCGTGACGACGCCCGCTTAAGGCTGAGCATGGCAGGCGATGAGCAGCAGCGCGCACGCGCTTTCGATCGACTCCGTAAGGAATACCCGGTGCGCCGTGAGTGCTCCAGTCTGAAAATTCAGCTTAAGGGCAGCAGCAAATCCATGGGAGAGCAGTTCCGCTCCCTGGGATTCAAAGTCAATATCTGACGTCCGCGTTATCGTTCACAACCAAGACAGGCCCCTGAGGGCCTGTTTGTGTTTTATTAAGGTCGAATCTGGCAGGCCAATTCGAACGGGTGCCGTTTAAAAACAGTGGCCTTAGCGCGCCGCAGCCAACGGCTCGGCGTGTACTTCGCCCTTAGCCAGCATCTCAGTGGTAGCCGGTCCGGACACCTCGAACACGTGGTAGGCTTCTGCGCCCAGAGTGTCGATGGCGGTGTCTACGTAGTTGTAGCGGATAGGCACCGGGTCGCCGGAGAACGCCACAACAAACTGCCGCACCACCGTCGCAATGTCGACATTTAACGGTTGCTCAACCCAAAGGTACACGCATTTGTCGGGCACCACGTACTCGCAGCGTACCGCTCTATAGCCCTCCCGCAGTTTCAGGGTGTTGATTACCTTACCGCCTTCAAGCCGAAATTTATGGATTGTTTTCATGACAGTTATCCTCTCAAGTAGAACACCGTTCGATACTACCGCGGCCGCGGCTCAGAAAAACAGCGTTTTCACCCATAGGTCAGGTTTTTAGTCGCACTAACCAATAGCAGATGCCCAGAGCCAGCGCAGTAATGCCGATACCCACAATCTGTTCAGCGCTGACCAGGGTCAGGTCCAGCACAATAACCTTTCGGGCAATGGCCATCAGCGCGGTGGCGATAACCAGCTGCACCGGAATCACGTTAGAGCCCAGATACAGGCGAATGTTTATAAAGATTTCGATAGCGATCAGCACCGCCATAAAGGCACCGAACACCTGCAGAATGTCCTCCACATCCATCAACATAAAGGGCGGGGACTGCAATCTTTCGTAAATTACATAAATAACGTCGGCAACGCTCCAGTAAATCACCAATACCATCAGAATTGCCAGAATACGCACGGCAAAGCGGATCGACTTGTGCAATACGTTCAGCAGCGGGTCGTCGCTGTCTGCCGGTATCTCGTCGTGCCTCATCAGTTGTTCCTTAGTGTCTTTACTGTCCACGTCCCGCTTATTGAGCATAAGAGGTTTTGTACCTTTTTTAAAGTTTGGCCTGCTGCAACGCCTGAATACGCTGTTCGAGCGGCGGATGGGTCATGAACAGAGCACCCAGGTCACTCCTGTGGCCCCGGTTGATACCAAACGCCAGCAAAGAGCCGTACTCAATACCGTTCTGGGCCAGATAACTGTCTACGCCCAATAATCTCAAGGTGAAACTGGCTACCAGGATCACTGCCAGGTTGGTCGCCAGAAACAGCAGTATTCTCATATCGTCCGACTCTTATGAATGTAGCGGGGCCTGATTGTCTGGATCCCGATTTGACCGCCTTACTGGCTGTATTGTTCCAGGAATCGCCCCAGGCGACCGACGGCATCGGCCAGAGTGTCTTTGCGCGGCAGGAACACAACCCGCAAATGTTGCCTGTCTGTTACATTAAAAGCGGAACCCTGTACTAGCAGTATCTTTTCCTGAATCAACAGGTCCAGCACCAGTTTTTCGTCATTGACGATGGGGTAGCGTTTGGGGTCCAGGCGTGGAAACAGATAAAGCGCGCCCTGGGGCTTTACGCAGGTGACGCCGGGAATGTCGTTGAGCAATTCCCAGGCGGTCTGGCGCTGCTCGAACAGGCGGCCGCCGGGAATGACCAGGTCGTTGATGGACTGGTATCCCCCCAGGGCCGTCTGAATGCCCAGTTGCGCGGGCACGTTGGCGCATAAACGCATATTCGAGAGCATTTCGATGCCCTCAATCAGGTCTTTCGCTTTATGTTTGGCGCCGCTGATGATCATCCAGCCGGAGCGATAGCCTGCAGCACGATAATTTTTCGACAGGCCATTGTAGGTGAAAAAGAGCACGTCATCGGCCAGGGATGCGGTAGAGACGTGCTTCACACCATCGTAAAGAATCTTGTCGTAAATCTCGTCAGACAAAATGATCAGGTTGTGGGCCCGTGCCAGCTCAATCACCTGGTGTAGCAGCTCGGTAGAATAGACCGCGCCCGTGGGGTTGTTGGGGTTGATCAATACAATGGCGCGAGTGCGTTTGGTGATCTTGCGGCGAATGTCGTCAATATCCGGAAACCAGCCCTGCTGTTCATCGCAGTGATAGTGCACAGGCTTGCCACTGGAAAGTGCCACCGCGGCGGTCCACAGCGGGTAGTCAGGCGCGGGAATCAACACTTCGTCGCCGGTATTGAGCATCGCCTGCATCGACATGACGATCAGTTCGCTGACGCCGTTACCCAGGTAAATGTCATCAATGTCGACTTTGTCGATGCCGCGCTGCTGGCAATAGTGCATTACCGCTTTGCGCGCGGAAAACAGGCCCTTGGATTCCACATATCCCTGGGCCTGGTGCATGTTGTAGATGACGTCTTGCTGAATTTCTTCAGGTACATCGAGCTCGAAGCTGGCCGGGTTACCGATATTCAGCTTCAGTACGCGGTGGCCTTCTTCTTCCAGGCGCCTCGCTTCACGCAGAACCACGCCGCGTATCTCGTAGCACACATTGTCCAGTTTGGTGGATTTGTGATAATTCTGCATGCCCGGTCGACCCTCTCTAATGGCGTATGTTGCGGTTAATAGCGAAAATAATGAGTATCCATTCATTCTAATGGAGCGGGTGCCCTGAACAACAGTTGAATTATGATGAATAGTGCTAAGCTTGGCGCTCGACACGATTCCACCGCATTTCAGATAGAAGGAACAGCGCGATGGCCGGTATATACGATTTTGAGGTAGAAGACATTCGCGGTAATGCCCAAAGCATGGCGGTTTACCAGGGCAAAGTCTTGTTGATTGTGAATACCGCCAGTAAATGCGGTTTCACACCGCAATTTGAGGGGCTGCAGGCACTTTATAGTGATCTGGCTGATAAGGGCCTGGAAGTGCTGGGTTTTCCCTGCAATCAGTTTATGAACCAGGATCCGGGCAGCAACGACAGCATCGGTCAGTTCTGTTCACTGAATTACGGCGTCAGCTTTCCGATGTTTGCCAAAGTTGAAGTAAACGGCGATAATACCCATCCGCTTTACCGCTATCTAAAGCATGAGGCCTCGGGGTTGCTTGGGTCCGAGCAAGTGAAGTGGAACTTTACCAAGTTTTTGGTGAATCGCGATGGCAAGATACTCAAGCGCTACCCGCCCACCACCAAGCCTGCCGATATTCGTGCTGACATCGAAAAAGCGTTGGGTTAGTCGCGTTTCTAGTCGTCGTAGTTGGCTTTTTTCTTCCAGCTGTCGTCTTCCAGAAGGGTGTCCCACTCTTTATCGTGCTTGCGGTGAGCGTCAAGGTTTGCGCTGTCGGTCTCTGTGCCGGTCAACGCTTCCAGTTCCTTGATGCGGGTGCGGAAGCTTTTCACGGCTTTCATGGCCACGGGGTTATCCGCAGATTTGCCCATTTCGGTGCTGGCCAGATGGTAGGCGTGAATGGCTTTACGTATTTCGTTCTGGCGCACATAATCCCGGGCCTGAAAAACATGCAGATCGGTGTGGGTTTTATGCACCAGAAACAGCACGTATTTCAAGTTCTTCCGCGCCGTGGCAGCGTCCAGCCTGCCGGCCTTGTGCATTGTTTCTAACAGAGCGAACAGGCTTTGCAGTAGATCTTTGACCGCGGTGGCTTTTTGCGGTGACTCTATGCGCACGGGCACCGTTTTGTCTGTACCGTCGCGTATCTGCTGTTTCAGCTGGCCCAGAGCATCGCGCCGTTTGTCAATTGGCAGGGCGGTGTTCAGGGTTGCCAGGCCATTGCAGCTGTGCTCCATTTGTTTGATCAGCACCAGTTTCAAATCACTGGTCAGATACTGGCCGGGCAGTTCCGTTAGAAGCCGGTCGGCCAGTTTGTAGTTCTCTTCAAGCGTGGCAATGCGGCGAATGCGCTGAATGCGGGCTTTTTCACGCAGATGGCTTATGGTGACCACGGTAATGGCAATGGCAACCACGGCTGCTAGTAGCAGAACAAGTGTTAAAGTTTCCATGAGTTACGACGAGCCTCCGTCGGCAAGCTGGCGCATGTTGAATGATGATAAAAAGGGTATCAGAAATAGCGCCTTAAGAATGTTTTTAAATGTGAAGGCTTGAAAATGTTGTTAAATGTGAAGGAGAGCAGGCCTTGGATATTTCCCGCGTAGATCTGAATCTGTTGGTGTACCTGGACGTGCTGCTGCGGGAGTGCAATGTAACCAAGGCGGCCAACCATCTGGGCATTACTCAGCCCGCCATGAGTAACGGCTTGCGACGGTTACGGGAGTTGTTTGGTGACCCTTTGCTGGTGCGCACCAGCGAAGGCATGACCGCCACCGAAAGAGCCCGGGAACTGCAGCCCGTGGTGCGTTCGATTGTGTCCAGCATCGAGCAGGTGATGCAGGATAAAACCCCGTTTTCCGCGATGAACAGCCAGCGTGTTTTTCGTATTATGGCCAGTGATTACGCTGAATCCTGCCTGATGCCACGAGTACTGCGACGCATACGCCAGGAAGCGCCACAGGTGACCCTGGATGTATTAACTCCCAGCGACGTCAGTTTTCTGGACGTGGAACAGGGCAGGCTGGATATGGCCATCAACCGCTTCGACAAAATTCCACAGTCGTTTCACCAGAAAACCCTGTGGAGCGAATATTTTGCCTGCCTGATGAATGCCGAAAACCCGATTTTAAAACAGTCGTTTACCCTGGAAAGCTATCTGCAAGCAAGTCACATCTGGGTCAGTAAGACAGGTTTTGGTGTGGGGGTAGGGGTAAATCCGAAAGACGTGCAGCGCCTGGGCTGGGTTGATGAAGCTCTGGCCAGGATTGGCCATAAACGGCAGATATCAGTGTTTACCCGCCACTACCAGGTGGCCATGCTGCTGGCCGAGCAGCACGACCTGGTAGCCACGCTGCCATCACGGGCGGCCTGGCTTCAGCGTGACAATCCGCACCTGGTGTTCAAGGTGCCGCCCTTTGACATTCCGCCGTTCGATCTGAAAATGGCCTGGAGCCCCCTGCTGCAACACAACGCCGACCACCAATGGCTGCGCCGGCTGATTGCTGAGGTGGCTGAAGAGGTAGACGCAGAGTTTGCCGAATTCGGCACACCCTTTGAACGCGGCTGATTTAAACGTTAGAAAGCGCCCGCAGTTGCTTTAAAAACTAAAGCGCCTGCGGCCGCCTTAAACATTAGAGAGAAAGAACCCGTAGCTCCGCAGAGCGCTGGCTGGTGTTCCACATTTGCAAGAAACGCTTTTCCAAGCGCTTAACCCGTCCGCCGTCGGCAAAGTTGGCAAATCCCTGGTTGCCGCCAAACTCGTGGCGGCAAAGCACACCCTGGCGGTCGGCCAGAACAAAGGGTTCTTTGTTTGGTGGAGTGGCGTCGCTTAATAGCCGCAGTTCGATCCTGCTTGGCAGCCGTCGCATTAACTCAACTAGCCCGTGCTGGCGTTGAGTCAGGGCTTTGTCATCTTGAATCAGTAGACGGACATCGCTATGCCTATGGCGTCTGGCCATCCGCGACACCAACTCGCAAAAGCGCGACTGGTCGTAAAGGTCGAAGTCCAGCGTGTTGTCGTACAGCCATAATCGCTGCCGGGCCTGTCCCGCCAGGCTGTGCATCAGCTCTACCAGTTGCTGCGGCCGCTCGAACAGCCAGCTGCGGGAATCGTTGCCAAGGTTCATTGGAAATTTGCGAATGCCAGGCCGTTTCTCGACCGGTTCCGCCACCAGCTCTTCGGCCAGCACAGAAGGCGCCAGGCAACGCATGTCGAAATGCGCGATGCCTGCATCGTCATACTGGTCTGAACACAGGTGAAAACCGGCACGCTGATAAAATTTGACAGCGTGCTGCTGCGCCGACAGCTGCAGCTGGGAGTAATATGCCGCGCCGTGGCAAATCAGATGCTGCAACAGTGCCTGGCCAATCTGTTGGCCGCGGTACTGCGGCAGCACCGCCATGCGCCCGATGAAGCCAGTGGCACCCGGAATGCCGTAAAGGCGCGCTGTGGCGGCCGCCTTGTTGCCATCCACCACTGCCAGAAAGTGCTCGGCGCTCTGGTCGGTGGCGTCCCACTCCAGCTCCGGTGGCACGTTCTGCTCCTCCACAAATACCCGCTGGCGAATCCTACGAATTTGCGGTGGCGCACTGTGCCAGTCGTATTTTCGAATGTGCAGATTCATCGGAGCCTCGTGCGGCTGCTTATTCGAAGTAGATTGAGCCCTGGTTGTACAGATTGGTGAGCAGCCCAAGGATAGCGTCGTCTTCGGCGAAGGCTGCCAGTGCCTGCACGTCAACCCGGGCGCCAGCGCAAAGCATCGGCGCAAAAGGGCGGGCATCGCCGCGCAGCAGGTATTGCTCACCGTCTATAAACAGTGCGGTTTCGTTGTCCAGTTCGTGAAAGGCAAAACGAGAGCCTTCGTTCCAGCGCACCTGTTCACCGGCCTGTATCGCTGCTTGCAGGTCTTCGCTGGCGGCAGGCTCATCGGCGGGCACCACGGTTTCCACGCTCTTGGGAGCGGTGGCAAATTGGCCGAACCACAATGACAGGTTGCGCCGGTCGCCTATTTTTTCCTGTATCAGGGCTTCCAGGCGGTCAATCACAACCGGTGCGATGGCACCGGGATTGTCCTGCATAGCCAGGTCCGGATCGTTCATGTGCTCGGCCGCATCAGGCTGGTTGCACAGGAAGTCGGTAAAGCCGGTGAGCAAATCGTCGACTGTGGGCGCGCGAAAGCCCACTGACAGAGTAATACACTCGTCTTCGGCTATGCCATGGTGGCCAATGGCGGGGGGCAGGTACAGCATGTCACCCGGCTCTAGAATAACCGTTTCCTCGCCCTGCCAATCACTTAGAATACGCAGCGGCGTGCCTTCCAGGCGCGGCGACTTAGAGCCGCATTCACCGCCGAACATCCAGCGCCGGTTACCCTGAGCCTGCAGCAGGAACACGTCATACTGGTCGTAATGGGGGCCTACGCTGCCGCCTTTCGGCGCGTAGCTGGCCATAATGTCGTCCAGCCGCCAGTTGGGTACAAAGCGGAAGTGCTCCAGCAAATCGGCGACTTCCGGTACCCAGTGGTCAAGGCCCTGCACCAGCAGGGTCCAGTTTTGCTCTGGCAGCTTGCTGAAACGCTCTTCGTTGAACGGGCCGTTATGTACTTGCCAGGGTTTGCCGGCATCGTCTTCAATCACGATGCGCGATTCTACGGTTTCTTCACAGGCCAACCCTGCCAGCTCGTCGGCGCTCACGGGGCTTTCAAAGCCGGGAAACGCCTGGCGGATAACCAGGGGTTTTTTCTGCCAGTAGTCCCGTAAAAACTCTGCAGGGGTTATTCCGCTAAGCATGTCCATGGTGTTACTCCGGTTTTCAGATGTTGCGGGCTTGGTCTACGGCGTTGCCAATGTAGCTGCCGGGCGTCATCGCCATCAGTTCAGCTTTGGCCTGCTCGGGAATGTCCAGGCTGCTGACAAAGCTCTGGATAACCTCGGCGCTCATGGCTTTGCCGCGGGTCAGGGCTTTCAGCTTTTCGTAAGGCTTTTCAATATTGTAACGGCGCATGACGGTCTGAATCGGTTCCGCCAGAACTTCCCAGGCCTGGTTCAGGTCGGCGTCCAGGCGCGCGGCGTTCAGTTCCAGCTTGCTCAAGCCTTTCAGGGTCGATTCATAGGCAATCAGGCTGTGGGCAAATCCCACGCCCAGGTTGCGCAGCACCGTGGAGTCGGTCAAGTCACGCTGCCAGCGCGAGATCGGCAGCTTCGCTGACAAATGGCTTAGCAAGGCGTTGGCAATGCCCAGGTTGCCTTCGGAGTTTTCGAAGTCAATGGGATTAACTTTGTGTGGCATGGTGGACGAACCCACTTCGCCTTCGACGGTTTTCTGCTTGAAATAACCCAGAGAAATATAGCCCCAGATGTCGCGGTCCAAGTCGATCAAAATGGTGTTGAAGCGGGCAACCGCGTCGTACAGTTCGGCGATGTAATCGTGGGGTTCAATCTGAGTGGTGTACGGGTTGAAATTCAACCCTAGGCCTTCAATGAACGTTTTTGCGTTTTCCGCCCAGTCAATGTCCGGATAGGCCGACAAGTGAGCGTTGTAATTGCCTACAGCGCCGTTGATTTTACCCAGCAATTCCACATTTTTGATCTGCGCTAGCTGGCGCCGAAGGCGGTGGACCACGTTGGCCAGTTCTTTACCCACGGTCGAGGGCGACGCGGTTTGGCCGTGTGTGCGCGACAGCATGGGCTGGGCAGCGTGGTCGTGTGCCAGCCTGGCGATCTGGTCTATAACTTTTGTCATCGCTGGCAGCATGCCGCTGTCCAGGCCTTCGCGCAGCATTAATGCGTGGGACAGGTTGTTGATGTCCTCCGAAGTGCAGGCAAAGTGAACAAATTCGGTGACTGCGTGAAGTTCGGCGTTGCCGGCGATTTTTTCTTTGATGAAGTATTCCACCGCTTTCACATCGTGATTGGTGGTGCGTTCAATATCTTTTATGCGCTGGGCGTCGGCTAGACCGAATTCGCTGACCAGGGCGTTCAAAGCGGCGTCTGCGTGAACAGAAAATGCGCGAACTTCCTGAATTTGCGGATGGGCAGCCAGTTTTTGCAGCCAGCGGATTTCGACGGTTACGCGGTTTCTGATCAGGCCATACTCACTGAAGATGTCGCGGAAAACGCTAACTTTGCTGCCGTAGCGTCCGTCCACCGGGGAAATGGCGGTCAGGGCGGTGAGTTCCATCGAAAACCTCTCAAAAATGTTTGAAGCGGGGGCGGTAAAAGTCAGGGCGGTATAATACACCAGCGGCCTGGCGGAATCAGCTTGGCCGGTTTACGAATGAGTCAAACGGGACATTAACCGGTTTTCAGCAATTCGCCGGCGTGGGCAATCACTTTTTTGCGGGTAAAGATCAGTTGCCAGCGGCGCCCGCCGGTTTGCCGCCAGAGCACCGCAGAGCGGATACCGGCCAACAGCAGCGCCCGTATTTTAGCGGCGTTCTCTTCCCGCTGCAGAATAGCCGGCGTACCGCCGACTTGAATGCGCTGGCGGTAGGTGCTGATGGTGTCGGTATACACTGACGCCAGATTGCCGATCAGATTGCTGTGTACGTAACCAAAATGACTGGCCGTGTGACGTGCCTGCTCAATCCGGCTGCCCAGCACCGACATCATGTCTTTGCTGCTGTTGAGCTTGGACTCCAGTTGGATCAGGTTCAGCACGTAGCGCAGTATTTCGATGTCGGTAGGCTTGCTTTGCTCGCTGAGCACACGAATCAACGTATTTAGCCCCAGGCTCAAGTCGCGCAGTTCCCCGCCGTAAACGTCCAGTGTGGTCGCCGGGTCAGTGGCGAACAGTGAGCGTAGGCAGGTTTCCAGATCGGTTGCGTCGCAAATGCCGTCATGGGCAATCTGGGTAACCAGATTCGCGGCCTGAAAAACGCCGGCCAGGGCCAGGGTCTGGTCGTGCAGTGTGCGGCTCATGACTGCGCTCCTGACTTCAATTCGTTCGTTGACTCGGTGGTCAGGCGCGCTGGCAGTGGTTCGCCATCGCGCCAGGTGTGTTCGATTACGCCGCCACCCAGGCAAATCTCGCCATCGTAAAATACCACCGATTGACCAGGCGTCACTGCGCGCTGGGCATCGTCGAACACCACTTTTGCGCCGCCGTCGATAACCGTTACCTCACACAGCTGGTCGGGCTGGCGATAGCGGGTTTTGGCCATGCAGCGGAACTGAGCGCTGGGCGCCTCCGCAGCAACCCAGTCGACGGGGCCAGACACCAGGCCGCGGGAAAACAGCAGCGGGTGGTTTTTGCCCTGGGCGGCAATCAACACGTTACGGGTCAGATCTTTTTCCGCTACGTACCAGGGCTCATCGTTGTAGCCGTTCAAACCGCCAATACCAAGGCCCTGGCGCTGGCCAATGGTGTGGTACATCAGGCCTTGGTGGCGGCCAATAACATGGCCTTCCGGTGTTTCAATATTGCCAGGCTGGGCCGGCAGGTACTGTTTCAGGAAGTCAGTGAACTTGCGCTCGCCAATAAAGCAGATGCCGGTAGAGTCTTTTTTGTCGTGTGTGACAAACCCTTGCGCTTCGGCAATGCGGCGCACTTCCGGTTTCTCCAGTTCGCCCACGGGAAACAAGGTGCGGGCAATGCGATCGCCAGATACCGCGTGCAGGAAGTAGCTTTGGTCTTTGTTGCCGTCGAGGCCTTTCAACAGCTGAGCCTTGCCGGAACCGTCACCAAGAGGGCATTGGCGGGTGTAGTGTCCGGTGGCAATGTAGTCGGCACCCAGTGTTATCGCGTAATCCAGAAAGGCGCGGAATTTCACTTCCTTGTTGCACAAAATGTCTGGATTTGGGGTGCGGCCGGCTTTGTATTCGCTGAGAAAATGCTCGAACACCCGGTCCCAGTATTCCGCCGCAAAGCTGGCGGTATGCAGCTTTATACCGATGTGGTCGGCCACCGCCTGGGCATCGGCCAGGTCGGTCATGGCGGTGCAATATTCGGTGCCGTCGTCTTCATCCCAGTTCTTCATGAACAGGCCTTCTACCTGATAACCCTGTTCTTTCAGTAGCCAGGCGGCAACGGAGGAATCGACACCGCCGGACATGCCGACGATAACGCGGCTGGTGTTTGGGCTAGTATTTTGAATAGCGCCCGGCAGGGTGTTTACGGCTGTATGGAACTCGGTCATAACGGCTCTGTGTCAGTAAAAGCGGATTATTTTATCAGCTTGCAGTCGTCACGTCTGTGGGTCGTGAATCAGATCCAGCGGCAATAATGTCGCTATCAAGCCGCGCTGATACCTTGTGCACTGCGCGGGCACTGCGGTCGCGGTCATATTCACGGTTGTTGAGCTGAACTGGCCGGGTTCAAGTAAGCCAAGGTTCCAGTCACCAATGCGATAACGGATAAGTCGCAACGTAGGAAAACCCAGCGCCGCGGTCATGCGTCTTACCTGGCGATTACGGCCTTCGCAGATGGTCAGTTCCAGCCAGCTGGTGGGAATGTTCTGGCGAAAACGTACAGGGGGATTGCGCAACCAAACCGCCGGTTCGTCCATGGCTCGGGCAAGGGCCGGGAGCGTCAGGCCGTCTTTCAGCTTTACACCTTGTTCCAGCTGACGCAGAGCTTGAGCGTTAATGGTGCCTTCAACCTGAACCCAGTAGGTTTTTTCCATCTTGCGGTGGGGTGAGGCGATGCGATGCTGTAGCTGGCCGTCTGAGGTCAGTAATAGCAGGCCCTCGGAGTCATAATCTAATCGACCGGCAGGATATATGCCCGGCTGGTTGATCCAGTCAGCCAGGGTGGCTCGCCGGGGCTTGCCGGAAGGCTGCCGCTCATCGGTAAACTGGCTGAGTACCTGAAACGGCTTGTTGAACAGAATCAATTCGGCCATTTAAGGGGCTCTCTGAGGGTTTCTCTAAAGGTCTCTCTAAAGGTTTCTGCTGCTAACGAAAGGAAACTGGCTGCAGAGACTACCGCAGATGCAGGATTTCACAACCGCCAGTCTTTTTGGATTCGCACAAACCCGGCAGATTTATCGCTCAGCCAGACGAGACACTGTGGCTTGCTTGCAGCAGCGGCGTTATGTTGATGGCGTGAACACCGTCATCCACCGGTTTTTTCTCGAAACTGACCGCCTGGCCGGCCTTCAGGGTTTTATAGCCATCCATTTGAATGGCCGAAAAATGAGCGAACAGGTCGTCACTGCAGCCGTCCTCAATGATGAAACCGTAACCTTTGGCGTTGTTGAACCATTTCACTTTGCCGCTGGGCATGTTGAACTCCCCTGTACCTGTGCTGTCAGTAGTTATTATTGTTGAATTCTGGAGCTGGGTAACATTTTTTTACATTGCTATGAACTTTGGTTCAATACAGAGCTGCAGTCAACTGCCCGCCGTAGAGGTTTTGAGTGGTTGAAGGCAGTCCGGAACCGGTATCATGTGCGTACTTATAGAAGCCAAGGCCGCGGCCCTGTGTTCCATGTGGGGGATATACTTCATCTACACGGAACACCAGCCTGCTTGAAAAAGCGGGGGACCACACCCACATTACTAGTAAGGCACCGGCAAATTCGGTAAAGAATGATGCGAATGATTGAAAATTCTCAACTAATATGGAATCAGGGAGATGAAAGTGAGCCGGGTCGCCACGACCAGCTCAGTGTGGCGCCGGAAAAGCCAGCCCTGAAGCGGCCTGCGCAGTTCCGGGTGATTCTTTTAAACGACGACTACACTCCTATGGATTTCGTGGTGGAGGTGTTAACGACTTTCTTCGGAATGAATGAAGAAAAGGCAACACAGGTGATGCTTCTCGTCCATACGCAAGGCAAAGCCGTATGTGGTGTGTATTCCCGGGATATCGCAGAAACCAAAGCAGCCCAGGTGAATCAGTATTCGTCAGAATGTGATCACCCGCTGTTGTGCGAAATTGAACGTGCAGATTGATAGCTTTTGGAGTAGCCCATGCTGAGCAAAGATCTTGAACTTACATTGAATTCGGCCTTCAAGAATGCCCGTGACAAACGTCACGAATTCATGACAGTAGAGCATTTGCTGTTGGCCCTTTTGGACAACGATTCGGCAGTGGGAGTTCTGAAAGCGTGCGGCGCAGAGTTAGGCCTGCTAGAACAGGAACTGCTTGAATTTGTTGACTCTACAACGCCACTCATTCCGGATTCTGACGGCGATCGAGAAACCCAGCCAACCTTGGGCTTTCAACGTGTGCTGCAGCGTGCGGTTTTCCACGTGCAGTCGTCTGGCAAAAAAGAGGTAACCGGCGCCAACGTGCTGGTGGCGATCTTTAGTGAGCAGGAAAGCCAGGCGGTTTACCTGCTGAAAAAGCAGAACGTAGCGCGCATTGACGTGGTAAATTTTGTGTCTCACGGCATTTCCCGAGTTCAGGGTGCCGAGGATCAGGAAGGCCGCGAGGCTGCCCAAGAGGAGAGCGGCGAAGAAGCGACGCAGTCCACACCCCTGGAAAATTACACCACCAACCTGAATGAACAGGCCCGCCTGGGCCGTATCGATCCGCTAATCGGTCGCGAGCACGAAGTCGAGCGTGTGGTGCAGATTCTGGTGCGCCGCCGCAAAAACAATCCCCTGTTGGTCGGCGAGGCCGGCGTTGGTAAAACCGCCATTGCCGAAGGGCTGGCCAAGCGCATTGTGGATGCTCAGGTCCCGCAAGTGATTGCCGATGCGGTGGTGTACTCGCTGGATCTCGGAGCGCTGCTGGCGGGTACCAAGTACCGCGGTGATTTTGAAAAGCGTTTGAAAGGTCTGCTGTCGGATCTGAAAAAGCAGGAACACGCTATTTTGTTTATCGATGAAATTCACACCATTATTGGCGCCGGCTCGGCGTCGGGTGGCGTGATGGACGCGTCGAACCTGCTCAAACCCATGCTCGGCTCGGGTGAGCTGCGCTGCATTGGTTCGACCACCTACCAGGAATTCCGCGGTATATTTGAAAAAGATGCTGCCCTGGCTCGCAGATTCCAGAAAATTGATGTCAACGAACCCAGCGTCGAAGACACTTATCTGATCCTAAAAGGTCTGAAACCAAATTTTGAGAAGCATCACGATTTAACCTACACCGATCAAGCCCTGCGGGTGGCCGCAGAGCTGTCTGAACGCTACATCAATGACAGGCACTTGCCTGACAAGGCCATAGACGTGATCGACGAGGCCGGCGCTCATCAGCGCTTGATGAGCGAAGACAAACGCAAAAAAGTGATCGATGTGGCAGAAATTGAGGAAGTCGTGGCCAATATTGCACGCATCCCACCCAAGAGCGTGTCCACCAGTGACAAAGATGTGCTGCGTAATATGGAGCGGGACCTTAAAATGGTGGTGTTCGGGCAAGACCCGGCCATCGCATCCCTGTCTACGGCCATCAAGCTGGCTCGCGCCGGGCTCAAATCACCGGAAAAACCGGAAGGTGCGTTCCTGTTTGCCGGCCCCACCGGTGTCGGTAAAACCGAAGTCACCAAGCAGTTGGCCAAGGTGTTGGGTATCGAGCTGGTGCGCTTTGATATGTCCGAGTACATGGAGCGCCACACCGTGTCACGCCTGATTGGAGCCCCGCCGGGCTACGTCGGTTTTGACCAGGGCGGTCTGCTAACCGAAGCGGTGAACAAGCATCCGCACTGCGTACTGCTTCTGGATGAAATTGAAAAGGCTCACCCAGAGGTGTTTAACCTGCTGCTGCAGGTAATGGACCACGGCACGCTGACGGACAACAACGGTCGTAAAGCCGACTTCCGTCACGTAATCCTGGTGATGACGACCAACGCCGGTGCCGAAAGCATGGCCCGTCGCTCCATGGGCTTCAGTGAGCAAAATCACCGCAGCGATGGCATGGAAGTCATCAGCAAAACCTTTACGCCTGAATTCCGCAACCGTTTGGATGGCATTATTCAGTTTGCGGATCTGCAGCGCCAGACCATCACTCACGTGGTGGACAAGTTCCTCACCGAACTGCAGGCCCAGCTGGACGACAAGCACGTGGTGTTGCACGTAGACGAACCTTCCAAGCTGTGGCTAGCCGACAAGGGCTACGATGTGGCCATGGGTGCAAGGCCGATGTCACGGTTGATTCAGGACAAGATCAAGCGGCCCCTGGCCGAGCAGATCCTGTTTGGTCGACTGGCCGAGAAAGGCGGTGAAGTGTTTGTGCACCTCGAAAATGACGAACTGGTGTTCGAATACGAGCCGGAACCCGCAGAAGCGGTGTGACCATCGATTGAGTTTTAGTCCGGAAAAAAGAAAAGCCCGCAATTGCGGGCTTTTCTATGAATACGTGCTCGAAAATTAACGCGCGCGGTAAACGATGCGGCCTTTGCTCAGGTCGTATGGCGTCAGTTCCACTTTGACTTTATCGCCGGTCAGGATGCGGATGTAGTTCTTGCGCATCTTTCCAGAGATGTGTGCGGTCACAACGTGGCCGTTGCTCAGCTCAACACGGAACATGGTGTTTGGTAGCGTATCGATAATAACGCCTTCCATTTCAATGACATCTGTCTTCGCCATTCAGTAAAAACCTCGTTTTGGAATACTTTCCGTAATTTTAAATTGCGTAATACTGCCTGATTTCGAGCCGTTTAGCAAAAGTCAGTTGCTATCGAGCGCTTGCCAGCGGTTATCCGTGAACTGCTCGATGGGTTTGAAGCGGCTTTTGTAGTTCATTTTGCGACATTCCAGAATCCAGTACCCCAGATACACATGGCTGAGCTGCTGGCGCCGGGCCTCTTCAATTTGCCAGAGTACCGCGAAGGTGCCCAGGCTGCGATGATCCATGTCCGGTTCAAACACGGTATAGATAGCCGACAGGCCGTCGTCCAGACGGTCAACCGCCGCCAACCCGATAAGCTCGCCATGCAGGGTCATTTCCAGAAACCAGGAATCGGTCTGGCCTTCCACCAGAAACGCCATGAACTGCTCTCGTGATGGCGGGTACATGTCGCCGTCTTTGTGGCGCAGCTCAATGTAGCGGGCATAAAGCCGATACCATTGCTCCGTATAGGCGGCTGGCACCAGCGCGCAGGCTACATCAGCGTTTTTTTTCCAGACCCGGCGTTGGTTGCGGTCGGGGATAAACTCTGCCACGGGTACCCTGACAGGAATACAGGCCTGGCAGTTTTCACAGTGGGGGCGGTAATAGTGTGAGCCGCTGCGGCGAAAGCCAAGAGCCGTCAGCTGGCTGTAAAGCGTGCGGTTAACCTCTGCTTTAGGATCTACAAACATGGTGGTGGATTGGCGACCTGGCAGATAGCTGCAGTCGTGAGCGGGCGTTGCAAAGAACACCAGTGTTGTCAAATTGCTCATTCACCCTCCGAGCCTGGCCAACGCCATTGAAACTGCCAGTCTGCCACTGCCGGTGGTTGTTTTGTATAGCGGCCGAGCAGGGCCAGAAACTCCGTTCGCGGTAGTGTTTGTGCGCCCATGCTCAACAGGTGATCGCTGGCTATCTGGCAGTCAATAATCCGGTATCCCCACTGCCGCAGCTGGTTGGCAAGGTGCACCATTAATACCTTGGACGCGTTGGTTTCCAGCGAGAACATAGACTCGCCAAAAAAACAGCTGCCCAGCGCTATGCCGTACATGCCGCCCGCCAATTCGCCGTGCGGGTTCCAGGCTTCAATAGAGTGGGCAATGCCCTCCCGATGCAGCTTGTTGTAGGCCTGAAGCATGTTTTCGGTAATCCAGGTGCCTTCGGCACGGGTAGATCCACACAGGCGCATAATCCGGCTGAAGGCCCGGTCTGCGGTTATCGTGAAATAACCTTTGTTGAGGCTGCGGCGCAGGCTGCGGGAAATGTGGATATTTTCCGGAAAAATGACGCAGCGCGGATCGGGTGACCACCAGAGTATGGGCTGGTCGTCGCTGTACCAGGGAAAAATACCGTTTTCATAGGCCAGCATCAGGCGCTTGCTGCTCAAATCGCCGCCGGCAGCCAGCAGGCCGTCGGGTTCCGCCAGCGCGCTTTCCGGCGGGGGGAACCACAGCACATGTTCAGGCAACCAGGGCAGAGACGTCATAGTGTATTCGCTGTTCAGCTCAGCTTTGTAGGTCCAGATAACGTTCGGCGTCCAACGCTGCCATACAGCCAAAACCGGACGAGGTTACCGCCTGGCGATACACATGATCGGCAACGTCACCGGCCGCAAACACGCCGGGCACGCTTGTCTGGGTCGCCATGCCGTCCAACCCGGAGCGGATGTGCAAATAGCCATTGGTCATTTCCAGCTGACCCTCGAACAGGCTGGTGTTGGGTTTATGGCCAATAGCGATAAACACACCGGAAAGCTCCATGTCCTGCTTGGAGTCGTCTTTCATGCTGCGGATGCGCATACCGGTTACGCCGGTGCCATCACCCAGCACTTCGTCCAGGGTATGATCCCAGATGATCCGGACATTGCCGTTGGCAGCTTTTTCAAACAATTTGTCCTGCAGAATTTTTTCTGCGCGCAAGCTGTCGCGGCGATGCACCAGCGTCACTTCGGCGGCGATGTTGGACAGGTACAGGGCTTCTTCAACGGCGGTGTTGCCGCCGCCGATAACCGCTACCTTCTGGTTGCGATAGAAAAAGCCGTCACAGGTTGCACAGGCCGACACACCCTGGCCCTTGAATTTCTCTTCCGACTCAAGCCCCAGGTACATGGCTGAGGCGCCGGTAGAAATGATCAGCGCATCGCAGGTGTGCTCCCCGCTGTCGCCCTTCAAGCGAAACGGACGCTGGTTCAAATCAACTTCATTTACCGTGTCATAAATGATTTTAGTTTCAAAGCGTTCCGCATGTTTCAACATGCGTTGCATTAACTCTGGTCCCTGCACGCCGTCGTTGTCACCGGGCCAGTTATCGACGTCTGTGGTGGTGGTCAACTGGCCACCCACTTCAATACCGGTGATCAATGTCGGCTTCAGGTTGGCGCGGGCTGCGTAAACGGCAGCGGTATAGCCGGCAGGGCCGGAACCCAGAATAATCAGGCGGGAGTGTGTGCTGGTGCTCATGCTGTTCTCACTTGATACGCGTGTGGTCATTGTGCCCGCAGCCCGTTATGGCAGCGGCACGAAATTTAAAAAGTTTAAAAAGCTTAGAAAGCTTAGAAAGCTTAGAAAGTTCAGTAGGAAGAGTTAAAGGCTATCATGAATAGCCGGTGCGCTTGCCAGTTGTTTTGGCCAATTCTGCCGATACGCCCGCTCTATGGGTTCAGTCGCCAGGCACCCATTAGATTCAGTCGCCAAGCACCGATACGCCGGCCAGCAAGCGTTGCACCCGCTCCCGGCTTTTGCCGCTTTCGCCCTGTTCCAGACGGTGCTCTGCCACCGCCGCAAACACTGCCTGTACGTCGTCTGGCAGCACGTAATCACGGCCCTGCATAAACGCCCAGGCTTTGGCTGCGCGCAGCAGGCCCAAACCGGCGCGCGGCGACAGGCCGTAAAGCAGGCCCGGAATGTTGCGGCTGGCTTCCAGCAGGCGCTGTACGTAATCCAGCAGCGCGGGGCTGGTGTTTACCTGCAGCACTGTTTGTTGAATGTGTTTCAGCTGCTTTTCAGCTAACAGAGTGGGCAGGCGCTTGGTCAGGCTGCGGCGGTCTTCGCCTTCCAGTAACTGACGTTCTGCCTGGGGGTCAGGGTAGCCCAGGTGCAAACGCATCAAAAACCGGTCGAGTTGGCTCTCTGGCAGCGCGAATGTACCACCTTGCTCGATGGGGTTTTGGGTGGCAATCACAAAAAACGGCTGGGGAAGGGGCCGGGTCTCACCTTCAATCGACACCTGCCGTTCTTCCATTGCCTCCAGTAGAGCGCTCTGGGTACGGGGTGAGGCGCGATTGATTTCGTCGGCCAGGATCAACTGGGCGAAAATTGGCCCCGGATGAAAAACCAGGCTGCCGGCGGCCTTATCATAAATTGAATAGCCCAGTACGTCCGCCGGCAACAAATCATTAGTAAATTGAATGCGTTGATAGCGCAGCCCCATTATGTGCGCCAGAGCGTGGGCAAGCGTGGTTTTACCCATGCCGGGAATGTCTTCAATCAGCAAATGGCCGCCGGCGAACAAGCTGCAAAGCGCCAGGCGAACCTGCTGGTCTTTGCCCAGCAGAATACCATTGAGTTCATGGACGATATGATTTATCGATTTGTTCATATTCTGATCAATCTTTTACCTGTTTTAAATGTCTGCGTAGCAGGCAATACGCCGGCCGCTCAGGAAAGAACAGGTGCGGCGCTATTAGGTCATCACGCCCGCCGGCAATTGCATCGTCACGCAGTGCAGGCTGCCACCTTGCTGAAGCAGCGGCCGACAGGGTATAGCGATGATTTCACGGCTGGGGAACAGGCTCTGCAGTGTGGCGATCGCTGCCGCATCCTGGGGCACATCGTATACCGGCAGCAATACCGCGCCGTTGATGATCAGAAAGTTGGCGTAAGTGGCCGGCAGGCGCTGGCCGTTTTCGTTATAAATAGCATCGGGCCATGGCAGAGGTGTTAGCCGGTAGGGCTCACCATTGGCTTGGCGGAATTCGCGCAGGCCTTCGGCCATGGCGTTAAGGGCGCCATAATGCTCGTCGTTTTCATCAGGGCAGGCGACATAGCAGATGTGGTCGGGTGCACAAAACCGTGCCAGGGTGTCTATGTGGCTGTCGGTATCGTCGCCGGCCAGGTAACCGTGATTAAGCCAGAGCACCCGGCGAATGCCCAGTAACTGGCTAAAAAGCTGCTCCATGCCGCTGCGGCTGTAATCGGGATTGCGGCTGGGACTTAGCAGGCATTCGCTGGTGGTCAGCAGAGTGCCTTCGCCATCGGTGTCGATGGCGCCGCCTTCCAGAATGAAGTCGACACTCTTCAGGGTGCTGCCGTCAAACGCGCCGGCCCTGAGCAGCCTGTTGTTCAGGGCGTTGTCTTTGCCCCACGGAAATTTATTGCCCCAGGCGTTAAAACTGAAATCAATCAGCCTGGAACCTTGGTACGTGAGCACCGTTAGAGGGCCGTGGTCCCGCGCCCAGCTATCGTCTGACGGCACAACCAGAACCAGCGCGCGGAATGCCACTCCAGCGGTTTCTGCATACTGATTTAGGTGTTCCTGCAGTCGCTGCGCCTGTTCTGGGTCTTCGCAGCTGATCAGTAGGGATTCGAAGCGCAAAACCGCGTGCGCAATGGCCATGAATACCGGCTCTGTCTGTGCCAGATTGCTGGCCCAAGCGGTTTTCCGGTGGGGCCAGGTCAGCATCACCGCACTCTGCGGCGCCCACTCTGCGGGCAATAACGGCTTCGAGTTCACTGGGCCAGTACCTTTACCTGTTGAAAAAAACCATTCTAACGGACAGCCGCCGGCACGTCAGGATCTACTGGCAAAACTTTTCGGCCTTTTCTGTGTCTGTGTCAGGGCGTGCGCTTCATAACCGCGCGGATAATCCGCTCGCTCTCGAAATACACCACAAAAGCGGGATAGTGCCACTGGCTGATGGGAGGCTGGCCTACCGGGCCGCCGGTTGACCCGGGTGAGCCCCAGCGCTCGCGCACGCGCTCGGCTTTCATGCCGGTCTGTGGCAGTGACATGACATCGCGGTCGCCCTGCTGGCCGAGCGGAATAATCAATTCCTGAGCACTGGCAGACATCACCGACAGGGTCGTCGCCAGAGCGGCAGATAACAGGCCTGCTCGCAACAAAGGGCGCCAAAAGTGATAGGTCTTCATGATCAGAATGACTCCTCAGCAGAAATGAATAAAACGTAATTTAGTCTGCGCTCTGGTCATTCGCCTCGGCAGTTCCGGTATTCGGTTGCTGGCGCTGGCGAATTTGCCAGCGCATGATGTGGCGCGCCAGCTGTTGACGGTCACTGTCTTCCAAGCGAACAAAGCGGATGCGAATCCGTGTGCCGTCGCGGTCTTTGGTGTTAACGCCGACTACTTCGCCAACGGCCCGGGGCTGGAGCAGTTCCGGCGGCAGAGTCAGGCGTATGGCAATATGGTCACCTACCTGCAAGCTGTCATCGTTGCTAATAAAGGCAACGCCACCCTCGCTGAGCGTGGTTTGGTGCCAATGCTCCGGTTGCAACGGATTTTGCTCAAAGGCCATAATGCGCGCCAGAATATCCAGCTTGGAGTTGAACGCTTTTAACAGGCTTTGCAACGCCCGGTCGCGCTCGCTTAAGCCGGCAAGTTGGGTTTTGATGTCATGGTCAAGACGTTGGAATTCTGCCTGTAAGCTGGTGAGCGGGGTATTTTCGAAGGCACTAAAATCGTCTTGGGTACTGGTGGGCAGTTTGTGCACCTCCAACCCAATCCGGTCGTTTATTCTAAAGTAATCCCGCCGTTCGCGTTGTTTCTTCGCATTGGCGCTGTCATCGTTGCACTGGGTCATTAGGACTCCGATACGGATGTTCGTTTGTAGGGTGAAGTTTAGCAGTTCCCGGCGCGGCATTAACACGACCGGGTTCAATCAATCACGAATTAGTCGCAGCCAGCAGCAGGCAAGGCTTTATGTTTAAACCTTTATCATTTTATATCGGCTTGCGCTATACCGCTGCCAAACGCCGCAATCACTTTATTTCGTTTATTTCACTCACCTCTATGATCGGCTTGATGCTGGGCGTTGCGGTGCTGATTATCGTGCTGTCAGTCATGAACGGTTTCGATCGCGAGCTGAAACAGCGAATTCTGGGTATGGTGCCCCACGCTATTATCGAGGGCGCCGGCCCGCTTGAAAACTGGGAAGCGGTAGACGCAGCAGTCGAGAAACACCCGCGAGTGTTGGCGGCGGCGCCGTTTATTCAGGGCCAGGCTATGGTCACCGGCGGCGGAGAGGTGCGCGGCGTGCTGTTAAACGGCATTTTGCCAGATCAGGAGCGAACCGTATCGATTATTGAAGACCACATGGAGCAGGGCAGCCTGGACGATCTGAAGTCTGGCGAATTCGGCATCATTATAGGGCGCTTTTTGGCGTCCAGCCTGCGTCTGCAGCTGGGTGACAAAATAACCGTGGTGCTGCCTGAAGTGTCGGTAACGCCGGCTGGCGTATTGCCGCGATTGAAGCGCTTTACTGTAAAGGGCGTGTTCAGCGTGGGAGCCGAACTAGACGGCAGTTATACTCTGATTCATATGGACGACGCCGCCAAGCTGATGCGTACAGACGGTAAAGCCCAAGGTATCCGCTTGCTGGTAGACGACCTGTTCGCCGCGCCGCGGGTGGCAGAGCAAGCGGCGCAGCTGCTTACCGGGCGCTATTACGTATCCGACTGGACCCGCACCCACGGCAATCTATTCCAGGCCATACGAATGGAAAAAACCATGATTGGCGTGTTGCTGATGTTCATTGTGGCGGTGGCGGCGTTCAATATTGTGTCCACTCTTGTCATGGTGGTTACCGACAAAACCGCAGACATTGCCATTTTACGCACCATGGGCGCGACTCCCGCGCGCATCATGCGCATTTTTATCGTGCAGGGCGCGGTCATCGGCATTTTCGGAACCTTGGTGGGCACTGTGCTTGGTATTCTGGGTGCGCTCAACATCAGCGGTTTCATCAGCTGGTTGGAGGGCGCACTGGGCCATCAGTTCCTCAGTGCCGATGTGTATTTTATCAGTTACTTGCCGTCCCAGCTGCTGTGGGAAGACGTCATGATCATCAGCGGTAGTGGCCTGGCCATGAGTCTGCTGGCCACTATTTACCCGGCCTGGCGTGCGTCTCGTATCGACCCGGCAGACGCGCTTAGATATGAATAGAGCCAACCTATGAGCAAAAGCATAAAAGACGTAACGGCTAACACCGCGAACTGGGTTATTGATTGCAATCAAGTGACCCGCACCTATAACCAGGGCCCGGAAAAGTTGACGATCTTTTCCGACATCTCGTTGCAAGTCACCGCCGGTGAAACCATTGCCATTGTGGGCAGTAGCGGCTCCGGAAAAACCACGCTGCTGAACTTGCTAGGCGGGCTAGACCGCCCGTCAACGGGCCATATCGAAATTTGCGGTAAGGAAATTTACAAACTGTCGGAAGCCGCGCGGGCGCGCTTTCGCAATAAGCATCTTGGGTTTGTATACCAGTTTCACCATTTGTTGCCGGAGTTCTCCGCGCTTGAGAACGTGATGATGCCCTGCGTGCTGGGTGGTGTCAGCGTGGCGGTAGCGCGCAAGAAGGCCGCTGTTCTGCTTAACAGTGTGGGGTTGGGCGCACGTCTGGAGCACAAGCCGGGCGAACTGTCTGGCGGTGAGCGCCAGCGCGTGGCCATTGCCCGAGCCCTGGTGAACGAGCCCGACTGCGTTTTGATGGACGAACCCACCGGCAATCTTGACGAACACACCGGTGCCGGTGTGCGCGCATTGATCGAATCGCTGCGCGATCAGTTTGGTATGGCGTTTGTGATGGTGACCCACGATATGTCGATGGCACGAAGCCTGGGGCGGGTTATGCGGCTGGAGCAGGGGCGTTTGGTGCACGAGGGCTAGTCGCGGCGTTGCCCCCGGCGCAGACTCCAGTTGGCGCGGACTTGTCTGCGCCATAACAACTGAATGATCAAATAAGCGAAGCAGGCAGACACCGTAGCCACAACCAGCGAGCCCAGGTAAAGCGGTACGCCAATATCCAGCAGGCGTTCACTGACCCACGCCCGTGACGGCGAGAATTCAAATTCCAGCAGCGGCCGGCTCAGCATCCAGGCCCCCAGTTTGTAGTTGAAGTAAAAAATCAGGGGCATGGTAACCGGGTTGCTGATCCACACCAGCGCCACCGCCAGCGGCAGGTTGGCGTTGAGCCAGATCGCGAAAAGCGCCGATGCAAGCATCTGGAAAGGCATCGGAATAAAGCAGAACCACACGCCTACCAGAAACGCACGAGCCACACTGTGGCGGTTGATATGCCACAGATTGGGTTCCCGTACGATATCGCCCAGAAAATTCAGCGATTTCATTTGCCTCACCTTTTCCGGAGACGGCAAATAGCGTTTCATGAACTTCTTCGGCATAAGAAGTTGTTCTGCCTATAGACGTGTAAACGACCGGTGTTAGGGACAACGCCGATGCCATAATTCAGGAGGACAAGGAATGTCCGGCGATTTTTTCAGTGACGACTCAAACCGCCCGCTGTCTCGCAGCCCGCGAGGCCTTGTTGTCGAGCCTTTGCTAATTGCGTTCTGTTGCGGCGTTATCTTACTGTATCGGTTGTCGGTGTTGCCAGCGTGGCAATGGCTGTTTGCGGCTATGGCAGGTTGCGGCCTGCTGGCGCTTTTGCTTCCTCACCGCTGGGGTCGCATGGCTTTTATGCTGCTTGCGGTGCTGTTAGCGGGCACCGCCTGGGCTTCATGGCACGCCAGTCAGCGCTTGCATGAGCGCCTGCCGGCGGCATGGGAAAGGGTGCCGCTGGAGGTGTCCGGTTATGTCTGCAGTCTTCCCGCTCGGGGCAGTTTTGACAGTTTAAAGTTCGATTTCTGCCTAGTGGAAAACGCTTACCAGCGTAACGTGCAAGCGCCATTACCGGCGCACTCTTTACCCTCCCGCTTGCGGCTGGCCTGGTACGGCGACCATCCGGATCAGTTACCCGGTCACACTCTGAATATAACGGTTGTGCTTAAACGCCCCCACGGTGGCTTGAACCTGACCGGTTTCCGCTATGAAGACTGGCTGTTCCGTCACGGTTACCGCGCCACCGGAAGTGTGCGCACGGTGGTGCCGGATGCCAGTATTGAATGTGGCCTGCACTGCCGTTACCGCTACCAGCACCGCCGCCTGCTGAACTGGGTGACGGCGAAGTTTGGCGAAGCCAGGCATTTCCCGTTGTTGTCGTCTTTGCTGATTGGCTATCGCGGCGCCATGACCCCCGCCCATTGGGACACTCTGAAAGCCACCGGCACCATTCACCTGGTGGCGATTTCGGGCCTGCATCTGGGGCTGGTGGCTTTGGGTATTGGATGGGTAGCGCGCCGGTGTGCGTTGGGGGTGCCCGAATTCATGTTGTCTGAACGTGCCAGGCGGCGCCTGGTGTTTGGCGCGGTGATGGTCGGCTGCCTGGCCTACGCGTTAATGTCCGGCTTTACCGTGCCCACCCGGCGCGCGCTGTTAATGATCGGTGTACTGGGCTGGGCGCTATTGCAAGGCTGGCACATACCGCCCTGGCGCAGCCTGCTGCTGGCGCTGACAGTGGTGTTGATTGCCGATCCATTTTCGCCGCTGGACGCCGGCTTCTGGCTGTCGTTTTGTGCGGTGGCGGTGCTGATACTGGTGTTCTCTGGGCGTCTTGGCGTGGTTCAGGGCGTGCTGGCGCTGGTGCTGGCGCAGACTGCCATGTTCGCCGGATTATGGCCGGGGCTGCTGTTACTGGGCCAGAATCAGCCGCTGGCGGGGTTTGTGGCCAATCTGTTTGCCATTCCGTGGGTGTCGATGGTGGTTATGCCGCTGCTGTTGTGCGGCGCCTTGTTAGTGGCGCTTGTACCCGCCAGCAGCGTGTGGGTGACGCTGCTTCTGGACACCGTATTGGGGGTTTTATGGCAAGGATTGCAGTGGCTGGCGGGCTGGGGCAGCCCGACAATTCAACTGGGTGTTGGCGCGGCCATCGGGTTGGCAGCGGTTGTACTTCTGGCTTTGTGGTATCCGCAGCGGGGCTTTCGTCTTGCGCTGGCGGTGTTACTGGGGCTTTGGTTAGTGTCGCACTGGTGGGTTCAGGCGCCGGTTGATAATCGCCCCGTACCTTTGCCACAGGTGATCGTGTGGGATGTCGGCCAGGGTCTTTCGGTTCTGGTGCGCCATCAGCAGCAGGCATTGCTGTATGACACCGGCCCAGCCATTCCCGGTGTGTTCTCGGCGGTAGAGTCGGTGATACTTCCCAACCTTCGGGCGCTGGGGGTGCAGCGCTTGGATACGCTGGTGGTGAGCCATGCCGATGGCGACCACAGCGGCGGGCTGGAGCAGCTTGTCACCGAATTGCCGCTGGCGCGTTTGATCAGCGGTGAAGCGGGCGAAACAGCCGATCGCCTGGAGCAGGCAGGGCTGGCCAGAAACGTGGACGACTGCAAGCGGCAGACCCTGATGTTAGGGCGGCTGGAGCTGGACTTCTGGCGCTCAGGCCGCGCCAAAGAAGGTAACGGTGCCTCCTGCGTGCTGCGCATCCGTGACCCTGCTTCGGCGACCGAGTGGCTGCTCACCGGTGATATTACCGTCAGGGAGGAAGCCGAATACCTGAGCTATTTGAATGATCAGTCTGCACAAAAAACGCAAAGGGCGCACAAGGCCATTAACAGGGTGCTGCTGGCGCCCCATCACGGCAGCAAAACGTCGTCGTCCGACGCTCTGGTTCAGGCACTGTCGCCGGATACTGTCATTTACACCGCCGGCTACCGCCATCGCTACGGCCACCCGCACCCGCAGGTAACTCGCCGTTATGCATTGACGGGTAGCCATCAGATTAATACCGCTTGCGCCGGAGCGGTGATTATGGAGGTTAATTCCGCCGGGCTGGCCATCCGCCAGGTGCAGCAGAATGCGCCATTCTGGATCAGCGGCCCGGGTCTGGCACGGGCGCAGTGTCTGGAACGGTTGCGCAAGGTCACACAATAGTCACTATGCTGAAAATGCTGACAGCTATGCTAAAGTAGCGCGGCTTGTAATTGACCAGGAGACCGAGCGTGTTCGAGCTTTTAAAAGCCGGTGGCATTTTGATGGTGCCCATACTGTTTTGTTCTGTGTTGGCATTGGCCATCATCCTTGAACGTTTCTGGAGTCTGCGTGACAGCCGGATTGCGCCGCCACAAGTGCTGAACGAGCTGTGGCGCTGGATCAAGAAAAAAGAGCTGAACGGCAAGCGTCTTAAAACCCTGCAGGCGTCGTCACCCATGGGGCGAGTGCTTGCCAGCGGTTTGCTGAACGCTAAACACGGCCGCGAGGTGATGAAAGAAAGCATCGAGCACGAAGCCAGTCAGGTGGTTCACCAGCTCGAGCGGTTTCTGAACCCACTGGGCACCGTTGCAACCATTACGCCATTGTTGGGCCTACTGGGCACGGTTATCGGCATGATCAAAGTGTTTGCGGAAATTCAGTTGGCCGGTGTGGGCAATGCCGGCAATCTGGCCGGCGGTATTTCCGAGGCTCTGATAACAACCGCCTCTGGCCTGAGTGTGGCAATACCCGCGTTGATTGCCCATCGCTATTTTATCCGCCGGGTAGATGCCCTGGTGGTAAACATGGAGCAAGAGGCCATCAAGTTGGTGGAAGTAGTACACGGCGACCGCGAAATTGGCGTGGAAGGAGCCTGAGCCCCGTGAAGTTCAAGCGCCAGCGCAGCCAGCAAATAGGCATGGACCTGACACCGCTGATCGACGTGGTGTTTTTGCTGTTGATTTTTTTCATGGTATCGACAACCTTCACCCGGGAAAGTCATCTTCAGGTGGAATTGCCGCAAGCCAGCGGTAATCCGGCAGCGCCAACAGAAGCCGAACAGATTGATGTGGTGATCAGCGCCGATGGCCAGTACCTGCTGAACGACAAACCGCTGGTCAACAATCGCCGCGAAACCCTGGAGCGGGGCATTCGGGAACTGGTCGACGCAGACACATCCTTGCCGTTCATTATTACCGCCGATGCCCGAACTCCCCACGAGTTTGTGGTGCGAGCGATGGATGCGGCCGGTCGCCTGGGTTACGCCAAACTCAGCATTACCACCGAACGTGAGGCCCAATCCCAGTGAGTGCAGCAAGTTCCCCAGGCCCGACAATCCCAAAGAGCTCTCTAGGCCCAAATCCAGACGCAGAGCCAGAAAACCCGGGTAAGATGTCAGAGGGCAGTTGGCACACCTATAAGCGCCTTTTACGCTATGTGAAACCCTTCTGGGTAGCGTTTACCCTGGCGATAATCGGCAACGTTATCTATGCCGCGGCGTCGACCGGCATGGCGGCGGCCATGGAATACGTCATCAAGGCCATTGAAAATCCGACCGAGCAGAATCGGCTGATTTTAACCCTGCTGATTGTCGGGGTGTTTGCGTTTCGTGGCCTGGGCACCTTCATGAGCCAATATTTCATCGCCTACGTGGGTCGTAACGTCATCAATGCCCTGCGCACCGATGTATTTGACCGCCTGCTAACCTTGCCGTCGCGCTACTTTGACGACAACGCGGCCGGCCGCCTGGTGTCGAAGCTGACATTCAACGTAGAGCAAGTGGCTGAAGCCGCTACCGACGCTATCACCATTACCTTTCGCGAAGGCCTGACCATCGTCGGGCTGCTGGGCTACATGCTGTACACCAACTGGAAACTTACGCTGGTATTTCTGGCAGTCGGGCCGTTGATCGGATTGGTGGTCAGTTACGCCAGCAAGCGCTTTCGTAAAATCAGCAAGCGTATTCAGGCCTCCATGGGCGACATTACCCACGTTGCGTCGGAGTCCATCAGCGGTTATCGGGTGGTGCGCACCTTTGGCGGAGAAGACTTCGAACGCAAGCGTTTTCAGAAGGTCAGTGAAGGCAACCTGAAGCAAAGCCTGAAAATGTCATCTACCCAGGCCATCAGCGTGCCGGTGATTCAGGTTCTGGTGGCCATTGCGATCGCTGCGCTGGTATGGACCATGTTGTCGCCCACTATTCGCGGCGAAATGAGCACAGGTCAACTCGTCGCGTTTATTACTGCGGCAACAACTATGGCCAAGCCCATTCGCCAGGTAACCTCCGTGCACTCAAAAATCCAGAAGGGCCTGGCGGCAGCCTACGATGTGTTTGAAACCCTGGACGAACGCCCGGAGCCGGATTTCGGCGACTTTGCTCCGCAACGGGTTACAGGCGACATCGAATTTCGTGACGTGGGCTTCAGCTATCGCGACCAGCTCGATAAGGTATTAAACGATATTTCGCTGACGGTGCCTGCGGGGCAGAGCGTTGCTTTGGTTGGCCGCAGTGGCAGTGGCAAATCCACGCTAGTGAGCCTGCTGCCGCGGTTTTACGATTACACCCACGGCGAAATCCGCATTGATGGCCATTTGCTGGAAGACTTTACGCTGCAGGCTTTGCGAGCCCAGATAGCGTTGGTTACCCAGAGCGTGGTGCTGTTTAACGATACGATTGCCGCGAATATTGCCTACGGTGCATTGCGCGATTGCAGCCCCGAGGCCATCCGTGAGGCCGCCGGCAAAGCCCACGCTCTGGAATTCATCGACCGCATGCCCGAAGGTCTGGAGACCATGATTGGCGACAACGGCGTTATGCTGTCCGGCGGCCAGCGCCAGCGCCTGGCCATTGCCCGCGCGCTACTGAAAGACGCACCTATTCTGATTCTGGACGAAGCCACATCGGCGCTGGATACCGAATCTGAGCGCTACATCCAAAATGCCATGGAAACGGTGATGAAAGGCCGCACCACCCTGGTGATTGCGCACCGCCTGTCGACCATTGAAAACGCCGATCGCATATTGGTGATGGATAATGGCCGAATAGTGGAATCCGGCCGCCACCAGGAGTTGCTGGACCAGGGCGGCGCCTATGCCCAACTGCATCAGATGCAGTTCAGTGAGCACGCATGATCAGCGGTAAGCGGTTATGAGTTCCCTGGTAGATCGGCTGTGGTATAGCCGGAATCGCCCGCTGGGATTTCTGGCGCCATTGGCTTGGCTGTACCGCCGCATTGCCGCATCGCGCCGGCGCAAAGCGTTAAAAAACCGGGCACCGGCGCTAACGGCTCCGGTGGTGGTGGTGGGCAATATCACCGCCGGTGGCACCGGCAAATCGCCGCTGACGGCCTGGCTGGTGACGCAACTGCGCAACGCCGGCTGGCACCCGGTGATTCTTAGCCGCGGTTACGGTGGCAAGTCCGGGCAATACCCGCTTTTTGTGAATGCCGATAGCAACGCCCGCATCGCCGGTGACGAACCGGTCATGCTGGCACGGGCCACTGGCTGCCCGGTGGTGGTAGATCCGCAACGGCTGCGTGCGGCGCACTACGCCATTGATCAAAGATTAGGCGATGTTCTGGTGTGCGACGATGGCCTGCAGCATTACGCTCTGCCCCGTGACATAGAACTGGCCGTATTCGACGCCAGCCGCGGCTTGGGCAACGGCGCCAGCATTCCGGTGGGGCCAATGCGCGAGCCAGCAGAACGGCTGAACTCGGTGGATTATATTATCCTTAACGGCTCTACCGGAGCAGGCGCTCGCCGCCATAGCCAATTTTCCGGCGTGCAACACAGTGCCATTTACACCATGAATCTGAACCCTATGTACCTTCTGCACCTGGCTAGCGGAGCGCAGGTACCGCTGGCAAAGCTGGTGGGGCAAAACCTGCTGGCGGTGGCGGGTATCGGAAATCCGGCGCGTTTTTTTGCTACCCTCAGTGCCTTGGGCGCACAGGTAAGGCCGCGGGCTTTTGCCGACCACCACCGCTTCAAGCCGAGCGACCTGAAAACCGACGCCGGGGAATGGCTGGTGATGACCGCCAAAGACGCGGTGAAATGCCAGGATTTTGCACCGGATAACGCTTACGCTCTGATGATTGAAGCCCAGCTGCCCGCCGAATTTGGCCGCCGGCTGCTAAGCCAGCTGGCCCGTTGGCGCCAGCAACACCCGATTAAAAGCAGCCCGCTGGCGGCTGCTTCCGTTGCAACAGAACGAGACCACCATCATGGATAAAAAACTGCTGGCGCTGCTGGCCTGCCCGGTGTGTAAAGGCGAGCTCAAGCTCAACGAGGAAAAAACCGAACTGCTGTGCTACCTGGACGCCATGGCGTTTCCCTTGCGCGAAGGTATTCCGGTGATGCTGGCTACCGAAGCCCGCACCCTGAGCACCGACGAACGCCTGCACAAAAGCTGAGCGAGGCGCTATTCATGTCCTTTACCACGCCCTTTACCGTTGTGATTCCCGCGCGCTTCGGCTCAAGCCGCTTGCCGGGCAAACCCTTGGCAGACATTGGCGGCCAGCCAATGATTCAGCACGTGTGGCAGCGGGCGCAGGAAAGCCGCGCCGGGCGCGTGGTGATTGCCACCGACGACCCACGGGTACAGCAAGCCTGTGTGCGCTTTGGTGCTGAAGTTGTCATGACCTCGATTGCCCATGTCAGCGGCACCGACCGTCTTGCTGAAGTGGCGCAGGCCTTGAATCTCGACGAAGACCACCGGGTGATTAACGTACAAGGGGACGAGCCACTGATTCCCAGCGTGTTGATTAATCAGGTCGCCGACAATCTGGACTTGCACCCCGAAGCGGCCATTGCCACTCTGTGCGAGCGCCTGCATGATACCGAATCGGTGTTTAACCCCAACGTGGTGAAAGTGGTTTTCGACCAGCAGGGGATGGCACATTATTTCAGCCGCGCGCCCATACCCTGGTATCGCGATGGCTGGGCCGGCGCTGCAGATGTCGCCGCAAATCGTGATTTGCCAGACAATGTCGGTTATTTTCGCCATATCGGCATTTATGGCTATCGCGCCGGCGTATTGGCGGATTTTGTGCGCTGGTCACCGGCGCCTGCCGAACAGGTGGAAGCGCTGGAACAATTGCGCGCGCTTTATCACGGCGCTCGCATTCATGTGGATCTGGCCGCCGTCAGTCCGCCAGCCGGGGTAGATACCGAAGCAGATCTGCAACGAGTAAGGGCTTTTTTGAACAAGCAGGAGACAAACTAATGGCAGCCTCTGTCAGCGTTTTATTTGTGTGTCTGGGTAACATTTGCCGCTCACCCACCGCCGAAGGCGTGTTTCGTAAACAGGTAGCGTCTGCCGGTCTTGAACAGCAGGTACGTATTGATTCCTGCGGTACCGGTGACTGGCACATTGGCAAAGGTCCGGATGAGCGCGCGGTGACCGCGGCCGGGCGAATCGGTATCGATATCAGCGGCCTGAGGGCGCGTCAGTTCGAGGCTGAAGACCTGGACCGTTTTGACTATGTGTTGGTGATGGACCGCCAGAATCTGGCAGACGTGAAAGAAATCTGGCACCAGAACGGCGGCACCGTGCCACAGCTGTTTCTGGACTTTGCCGATTTTGATGACCAGGAAGTGCCAGATCCGTACTTCGGTGCAGACGATGGTTTTCAGCACGTGCTGGAACTGATTCATCAAGCTGGTGAAGGTTTGCTGAATGACATCCGCGGAAAGCTGGGGTGAAAACCCTGCCAGAAATACGGGAAAGGGTAGATTTAACGCCCTATAACACCCTGGCCATTGCGGCCAGTGCCCGTTATTTCGCCCGCATAACCCATCGTGAACAGGTTGGCGCCACCCTGGCCTGGGCTGATGAAAAAAATCTGCCGGTGCTGATTGTCGGGGGTGGCAGTAACCTGGTGTTCCGCACCGACATTGATGGCCTGGTTGTGCACATGGCCTTGGCCGGACGGCACTGGCGTGATATCAGTATTGAGGCGGCCACGCTGGTGCTGGGTGCCGGTGAAAACTGGCATGATGCGGTTTTGTACGCCGCCCGCAGCGGTTATCGTGGTATCGAAAATCTGGCGCTGATTCCCGGCACCTGTGGTGCTGCACCGGTACAGAATATCGGCGCTTACGGTGTAGAGTTGGCAGACACGTTGGTGTGTGCCACTGTTCTGGATCGTAGCACTGGCAAGCAAATCACCCTAAGCGCAGAAGCGTGCAATTTCGCCTACCGTGACAGCTTGTTTAAACAGCAGCCCGAACGGTATCTTATTCTGGACGTGCATCTGCGCCTGTCCCGCAGCCGGCCTTTCCAGTTAGGTTACGGCGAGCTTGCGGCGTACTTTGGCGACACGCCCGTGGCAAAATTAAACGCTGAAGACGTGGCCGAAGCGGTGATGGCCGTTCGCCGCCGCAAACTGCCAGACCCGCAGCGCCTGCCAAACGCCGGCAGTTTTTTTAAAAACCCGGTGGTCAGCCAAGAGGTGTTTGAGCAGTTGCAAAGCCGTTTTTCAGATCTGGTTGCCTACCCACTGCCACACGATCAGGGCGTGAAACTGGCGGCGGGCTGGCTGATTGAACAGTGCGGTTGGAAAGGCTACCGCAACAAGTGGGTAGGTGTGCACAATCGCCAGGCCCTGGTGTTAATCAACCACGGCGACGGCAGCGGTGAACAGTTGCTGGCGCTGGCCCAGGAAATACGTGAGTCGGTTCAGGCGCGCTTTGGCGTTGAGCTGGAACAGGAGCCTCTTACACAGCCGGCCATTCATTAGCCAAACCGATCGGTCACGAATAAAAAACCCTGGTGCGTTTCGGCGACCAGGGTTTTTCATGAAGCGCTTCTGTTGCTGTTTAAAATGTTACAGCGGCGAAACACTCTTCAGAAAAGGAATCGCATCCGCCAGGGCAACATCCTGTTTGTCGGCATCGCGGCGGCCCTTGTATTCCAGAGTGCCGGCTTCCAATCCGCGGTCGGATACCACAAAGCGATGGGGAATACCCGTCAGCTCCATATCCGCAAACTTTACTCCCGGCCGCTCGTTGCGGTCGTCTAGCAGCACGTCGTAACCGGCTTCTTGCAGCTGTTGGTAGAGCTTTTCACCGGCTTCGGCCACGGTTGGCGACTTATGGCCGTTCAGAAGCACCACGGCAACCCGGAAAGGCGCAATCGCGTCGGGCCATATAATGCCGCGGTCATCGTGATTTTGCTCGATGGACGCCGCCACAATCCGCGACACGCCAATGCCGTAGCAGCCCATGTCCATAGTGGCGGTTTTGCCATTTTCATCCAGCACCGTGGCGTTCAGCGCTTTGCTGTATTTGTTGCCCAGTTTGAAAATATGGCCCACTTCAATACCGCGGCGAATTTCCAGGGTACCCTGTCCACAGGGGCTGGCATCACCCTCCACCACGTTGCGCAGGTCTTCCACCCGGCCCAGGGGCAGGTCGCGCTGCCAGTTTACGCCGGTCAGATGCACGTCATTCTTGTTGGCGCCGCAGACAAAGTCTGCCAGGTGCGCTGCGCTGCGGTCGACAATCACCGACACCGACAGATTCACCGGCCCGATCGAGCCAGGTTCGCAACCGGTGGCGCGCAAGATTTCCTCGTCCGTGGCCATGGTCAACGGGTCGGCCACGCCGGCCAGATTTTCCGCCTTGATCTCATTCAGGGTGTGGTCGCCGCGCAGAATCAGCGCCACCAATCCCGGGTCACTGCCTTCTTCGGCACCGGCTTCAGCTTCGGCTTTCACCAGCAGAGTTTTCACGGTATGCGTGGCGTCACTTTTCAGAAACCCGACAATGTCGGCAATGGTGCGTTGGCCCGGCGTCGCCACTTCGGTCATCACCTGGGAGGGCGCGGGGCGCTCGCCGGCGGGTGCGACCGCTTCGGCTTTTTCTATATTCGCCGCGTAGTCGCTGTCGGTGCTGAACACTATGGCGTCTTCACCAGAGGAAGCCAGCACGTGAAATTCCTGGGAGCCACTGCCGCCAATGGCGCCAGAATCAGCCTGCACGGGGCGGTAATCCAGGCCCAGGCGATCAAATATGGCGCAGTAGGTGCGGTGCATCAGCTGGTAAGTTTCGTCCAGGGATTCGGCGCTGATGTGAAATGAATAGGCGTCTTTCATGATGAACTCCCGTGCGCGCATCACGCCAAAACGGGGGCGGCGCTCGTCACGGAATTTTGTTTGAATTTGAAAGAAGTTGGCCGGCAGCTGCTTATAGCTTTTCAGCTCGTTGCGGATCAGGTCGGTAATCACTTCTTCGTGGGTAGGGCCAAAGCAAAACTCGCGGCCGTGGCGATCGTTCATGCGCAGCAGTTCGCCGCCGTATTCGTCCCAACGGCCGGATTCCCGCCACAGTTCTGCCGGCTGCACCGCCGGCATCAGCAATTCTTGCGCGCCGCTGCGGTCCATTTCCTCACGCACAATACGCTCAACTTTGCGTAGGGTGCGCAGGCCCATGGGCAGCCATGTGTATAGGCCGGCGGCCAGTTTGCGGATCAGACCGGCACGCAGCATCAGCTGGTGGCTGATGATCTCGGCGTCGGCAGGTGTTTCTTTCTGGGTGGCAATCAGATAACGGCTTGCTCGCATTTTAGGTTCCGTCAGGAGTGATTCATGGAGAGGCCGCAGCCTCAAAAATAATGGGCTCTATTGTACGGAGCTGCAACAGGCAGGTACAGACACCGGCCCGGTAAAGTTGGGCTTGGCGGGTTGTAGGGGCGCGCAGCCCGCAAGGTCAGGACAAATAGCCTAAGGGCAGGGCCGTGTTGTCCAGAACCCGTCGCAGCACAAAGCTTGAATGCACGCCGCTCACCCCGGCAATGCGGGTGATCTGGTTCAGCAGAAAGTGATGGTAATGGTCCATGTCCGGCACTACCACTTTGAGCATGTAGTCCGCATCGTGGCCGGTAATCAGGTAGCATTCCAGCACCTCCGGATAGGCGCTGATGGCCCCCTCAAACGCCGCAAAACGCTCTGGGGTGTGCCGGTCCATACCAATCAGAATGATGGCGGTGAGCGCCAGTCCCAGCTTCTTGTGATTGAGAATGGTGGCCGTGCGCACAATCACGCCACATTGCTCCAGCGCACGCACCCGGCGCAGGCATGGCGACGGCGATAGCCCGACTTTGTCGGCCAGCTGTTGGTTAGTGAGCGAGCCGTCTTTTTGCAGATGGTCCAGAATTTTCCGGTCGGTTTTGTCCAGTACAATCAGGGTTTCGGATTTATTAAGCATATTCTGCCTCTTATTTCGGTTTAAGCAATATTTAATGGCTTTATAATCCGATTTGTAGTCTTTATTAGCAATCACCTGCGCCGCCTTTTTGTGTACTCTTGTGTTCTGTAACTGGCAGTCCGCACCCGCAAAAGGAAATCGTTGTATGGCTTTTGATCATCAAAAATACGCAGCCTTCAAGCCCATCGCCAAAACCAACCGGCGCTGGCCCGATCGTGTGATTGAGCGGGCGCCCACCTGGTGCGCGGTTGATTTACGGGATGGCAACCAGGCTCTGGTCAAACCTATGTCGGTCAGCCAGAAACAGCGGATGTTTGATTTGCTGGTAAAGCTGGGCTTCAAGGAAATCGAGATTGGTTTTCCCGCAGCCAGCCAGCCGGACTTTGATTTCTGCCGCAAACTAATCGAACAAGGGCGCATTCCTGACGATGTAAAAATTCAGGTGCTGACCCAGGCCCGGCCGGCGCTGATCAAGCGCACTTACGAAGCGCTGGAAGGCGCAAAAAAAGCCATTGTGCACGTTTATAATTCCACTTCCACCGTGCAGCGCCAGCAGGTTTTCGGGTTAGACCGTGACGGCATCCGTGATATTGCCGTAGAGGGAGCGCGTTTGGTGAAGGAGCTGGCTGCCGGTTACCCCAACACCGAATGGACCTTTCAATATTCACCGGAGAGCTTTACCGGCACCGAGCTGGATTTTGCTGCTGAAGTCATCGATGCAGTGACCGACGTGTGGCGCCCGGACCAAGGCCAACCGGTCATTATTAACCTGCCTGCCACGGTAGAGATGGCCACGCCTAACGTATTTGCCGATCAGATTGAGTGGATTTGCGACACCATTCAGCGCCGCGAACATCTGAGCATCAGCGTGCACACTCACAATGACCGGGGCTGTGGCGTAGCCGCGGCTGAGCTGGCGGTAATGGCCGGCGCCGATCGGGTGGAAGGCACCCTGATGGGGAACGGCGAACGCACCGGTAATATGGACCTGGTGACCATGGCCATGAACCTGTATTCACAGGGGATTGACCCAACCCTGGATTTGTCCGGCATGGCTGACATTACCGAGGTGGTTGAAGCCTGCACCGAAATTTCGACCCATCCGCGCCACCCCTACGCCGGTGAACTTGTATTCACCGCATTTTCTGGCAGTCATCAGGACGCCATCCGCAAATGTCTGGCCCAGCGCAAAGAAGGTGATGCCTGGAATGTGGCCTATTTGCCGATTGATCCGTTCGACCTGGGCCGTCGCTATGACGAGGTGGTGCGTATCAACAGTCAATCTGGCAAGGGCGGCGTGGCTTATGTGCTAGAGCGGGATTACAACATCAGCTTGCCACGTTGGCTGCAAATTGAATTCAGCAAAGTGGTGCAGCGTGAAGCGGAAAACAACGGCGGCGAAATCGATTCTATGAGCATTCATCGCCTGTTTGAAGCTCGCTACCTTGCGGTGCCGGCCGACTGGGCATTACGCACTTACGATCTTCATCGTAACGAAGAGGGCGTACGCGCAGATTTGGTCATAGGTAACGAAAACAGCCCGGTAACGCTTCAAGGCTATGGTTCCGGTGCGGTGGAAGCGGTGGCGGCGGCGCTGTCCCAGCGTTTCTCCATTATCCTGGCGGTAGAGGCTTATGACGAGTTCGCTCTGGGCGCGGGTACGTCGGCCAATGCCATGGCGTGTATTCGTTTGCAGGCTAACGGCCAGACATGCAGCGCAGCAGCCTTGGCGGAAGACACCACGTCGGCGACCTTGCAGGCGTTATTAAATGCGGTGGCCCAAGCTGTAAATCCGGTAAATAAAACGTCCAGAACAGGCAGTGAGGCGTTAAGCGCCTGAGTTCAGGATTTAAATCAGCCATAAAAAAACGGGCCGGTGAATCATCGGCCCGTTTTCTGACTGGTCACGCTTTAACAGCGACAGCCCTTATCAAACAGGCGTTACGTTCTCTGCCTGCGGGCCTTTGGGGCCGTCGGTTACAGTAAACTGCACTTTCTGGCCTTCAGCCAGAGTGCGAAAACCGTCTGCGTTGATGGCGCTGAAGTGAACGAATACGTCACTGCCGTCTTCCTGGGCGATAAAGCCAAAGCCTTTTGCTTCGTTGAACCACTTCACGTGGCCAGTTGTGGTCTCAGACATCGATCTTTCCTGTATTTCACATGAGCTCCTATAAACGGAGCTTTTTCTGATTTTCCCCGGTAGGGGTTTTGGTACTGCCATCCCAGTATAGACCCGACAAAGGCGCCGTCAACGCCCTTTCGGGCGCTGTTTTGAAATATTCACCGAGGCCGGAACTGGTCGCTGATTTCTTCCAGAATGGACGGATCATCAATGGTGCTTGGCACGTTGTAGGCTTCGCCGTCTGCAATCTGGCGTATCACCCGGCGCAGAATCTTGCCAGAACGCGTTTTTGGTAAGCGGTCAACCACCATGGCCCGTTTAAAGCAGGCGATGGCGCCGATTTTGTCACGCATCATTTCTACCAGTTCATCTTCCAGTTCGTCATGGTCAATGGTGGCGCCGTCTTTAATCAGCACCAGCCCGATCGGAATCTGGCCTTTCATTTCGTCATGAGCACCTACCACGCAGCATTCAGCGACCGCCGGGTGAGACGACACTACTTCTTCCATTTCACCGGTAGATAACCGGTGGCCGGCTACGTTAATCACGTCGTCGGTGCGGCCCATAACGAAGATATAACCATCTTCATCTTCAAAGCCGCCATCACCGGTGCTGTAAAAGCCGGGAATAGCGTCAAGATAACTTTCGCGGAAGCGCGTGTCATCGCCCCAGACGGTTTGCAGACAGCCCGGCGGCAGTGGCAGTTTTATCGCGATCTGGCCCTGTTCACCCGCCGGCATCTGATTGCCGCGTATATCGACTATCTGAACATCGTAGCCGGGGGATGGCATAGTGGCGGAACCCGGCTTAGTGGTCATCATTTCAATACCGGCGGGGTTACAGCAGATGGCCCAACCAGTCTCGGTTTGCCACCAGTGGTCGAGCACGGGCAAGTGGGTATGCTCACGCAGCCAGTCATAGGTGGCCGGGTCCAGACGCTCGCCGGCCAGGTAGATGCGTTTCAGCGAGCTGATGTCGTATTTCTTTAAAAAATCCGCTTCCGGATCTTCTTTGCGCACCGCGCGGAATGCGGTTGGGGCGGTAAACAGAATATTCACCTTGTGATCCTGAACCACGCGCCAGAAACCACCGGCGTCGGGGGTGCGAACCGGTTTGCCTTCGTACAGTACGGTGGTGCAGCCGGCAAACAGCGGCGCGTAAACAATATAGCTGTGGCCAACTACCCAGCCCACATCCGAGGCGGTCCAGAACACATCACCGGGGCTGGCGTCGTAAACCAGCTTCATGCTGTATTTTAGTGCCACCGCGTGGCCGCCGTTATCCCGCACCACACCTTTGGGTTTGCCGGTGGTGCCGGAGGTGTAAAGAATGTACAGAGGATCAGTCGATTTAACGGCTACCGGGGCAGCCGGTTCGGCGTTGCGGGTCAGGTCGTTCCAGTCCACATCTCTGGGGCTTTGCAGGCTGGCCAGTGCTTCCGGGCGCTGATACACAACACACAGCTCAGGTTTGTGTTTCGCCTGCTCCAGAGCCTTATCCACCAGCGGCTTGTAGGCAATCACTTTGCTGACTTCGATGCCGCAGGACGCGGTAATCAGGGCCTTGGGCGTTGCATCGTCAATGCGAACGGCCAGTTCGTGGGCCGCAAAGCCGCCAAACACCACCGAATGAACCGCGCCAATACGGGCGCAGCCCAGCATCGCAATCACCGCCTGAGGGATCATCGGCATGTAAATAACCACGCGATCGCCTTTTTCAATGCCGCGGGCTTTCAGGGCGCCGGCAAAACGCGCGACTTCATCGGTCAGCTGATTGTAGGTGTAGCTTTTCTGGGTATTGGTCACCGGTGAGTCGTAAATCAGTGCGGTTTGTTCACCACGGCCAGCGCGAAGGTTGGCGTCCAGAGCAATGTCGCTGGTGTTCAACTCGCCATCAGTAAACCAGTCGCCGTGGCCGTTGTCTTTGGCCTGCCAGATGGTGTGCGGAAATGTAATCCATTCGATGTCGGCGGCCTTTTCACGCCAGAAATCGTCCGGCCTGCTGATCGAGCGTGTAAATTCTGCGTTGTAGTCCATTAACTCCACCTCACTGTGTCAGTGTTTATTCTTAATGTATTTGTTAACCACTTTAGGCCGTTTCCGTCACGCAACCAGTAGACCATGGGCGTAGATTTGCGGGCGTGGGCCCGAATAAAGCAATCACACGACAAAATGAGGTGTTTTTAAGCGTTGCTAGGGGCTGTTGACAATTGCTCGTAAGTCTTTGAAAGGTAATAGCAAGCTCGTATAATGAAGTTCCGAAACAACAATCATACGAGCCCGCAATGCCCAGGTACATGCTCACAGAGGAGCTTTGGTCCAAGCTGAGAGAAATATTGCTTCAATTCAGCCTCTATGACAGGGCAGGCCTGCGCAGGACAGTCGAAGGTATTCTGTTCAGAATGCGTACTGGCATACCATGAAGAGATCTGCCAGAGCATTTCGGCAAGTGGAATTCCATCTACAATGCGTTCAATCACTGGTCGAAAAAAGGCATCTGGAAAAAACTCTTTAGTGGGCTGACAACCGACTCGGACCTGAAGTGGGTCTTCATTGATGGCCGCTATGTATGAAAAGGATACGATAGTCAGACGATACGCGCTGAGGCAGAAGCCCTCGAAATGAGCGTTATTATCCCCAGAAGGAAAAACTCGATAAAGGGAAACAAGGGGCTCGACCGGCATTTGTATAAGCTCAGACACCTGGTCGAGAATGCGTTTGCCAGACCCAAGCACTATGATGGCCTGCCTCTGTATCGTCTGGAGCACATGCTCAAACGCCTGGGGCACGAGATCAGCCGCACCAGCATGGCACACTGGATTATCCTTCTGGATGACGTGTTCAAACCGCTGATCAACCTGATGCGCGAAGTGCAGAACAGCGGTGACTAACTGCAAGCCGATGGTTATTCTGGTTACGGCAAGGTGTGTCGAGATAACGGCATCACCACAGATTATGTTGCCGGTGACAATAAATAGGCTTCAAGTCACCCAGATTGTACTACCCCGTGACCCATTGCCTGGCCAGACTGATAGACGCTAAAATCCAATAAGAGCCAACAGGATAGGTCCCTTTATCGCTCGCCTTAAATGTACCCATATAGTTACATTATGGAATATACTATCGTATTGTAAATATATTGGTACAATATTGATCAGAAAAGATTCATTACGAGACAGAAAAGGTGGTCCCATGAGTTCCAATGCTGAACAACTTGGTGATCAATTAAGGGCGCGCCGAAAAGCGCTGGGCTACAACACCCAGCAGGCCCTAGCAGATACAACCGGAGTGCTTCGTAAGCGGATCAGTGAGATGGAAACTGGTAGGTATACCGGCCGCATCACTGACTTGAATCGTGTCTTGGCAACACTGGGGCTTGAAACGTCATTCAAGGTAATCAGCCGGCCAACACTGAACGATCTGAGTACGCTATTCCCAAGCGAGGATGATGATGACTGAAAAAATAAAAACACTGAATGTCAGTAGTGGGGGCGTTGATACCGGCAGACTGAGTAAGAACTCGCAATTCCGGTTTAGATACGGTGCAGACTCCTTGGAGAAACACGCAGTGTCTCTGACAATGCCGGTGCAATTAGAAGAAGTTGTATCCTCAACAATACCCCCAGTTTTTGAGATGAATCTTCCTGAAGGGTACTTACGCCAACGGATCATTGAGCGGTTCCGAAAGCATGCCACGGTTGATGAAATGTTCTTTCTGGCCCTGCAAGGAGGGAACTCAATAGGCAGGTTGGGATTCCACTCAGATTCAGTGACACGCGATGTGGTTGATGCCGTGGCCCTCACTGATTTGGTAAAGACGGACGACCCTGCGCTATTTGAGCGGCTAGTGGACAAGTACCTCGGGCAGACCACTATTGCGGGTATACAGCCAAAGGTGCTGGTTCCCGATAACAGCGAGCCTAAATCCGTCTTGCAGCTTCCTGAACTGATCGTTAAAACCAGTGGCCCCGAATACCCACATTTGGCGATCAATGAGTTCATCTGCATGTCGATTGTGAAACAAGCCGGGCTGACTGTGCCTGAATTTCACCTGTCAGACGATAAGCGGCTGTTCATCATGCGCCGGTTTGACCTGACCCAAGACCGGCACAGGCTCGGGATGGAAGACATCTGTGTGCTCATGGGCTTGGTCGCAGACGATAAATACAAGCGCAGCTATGAGCAGGTTGCCCATGCTATTGGCATTTATTCTGACAATCCAAATCGCGACCTTGGCGAACTGTTCCGATCACTGTGTGTTTCCGTCCTGGTGGGTAACGGTGACGCTCACCTGAAAAACTTTGCCATGCTCTATGACGACCCTTCAGCAGGAAAAGGCTGGTTTTCCCCAACATTCGATATCGTAAACACTACCTTATATATGGAAGGGGATACCCTGGCATTGAAGCTGGGTAGAACAAAAGACTTTCCAAGCCGAACGACGATGGTCCGGTTCGGTAGGGAACACTGCAACCTGACACAAAAGATGGCAGAGGAAACTATTGACCAATGCATTGATGCCGTTCAGTGGGGAATAGAGGAATTCAGTGAGTTGGCACAACCGGTCGAGTTCGAGGGGCGCACGCTAATGGGGGAAATTGAGCATGGGATTAGCCGCTTGATGACGCCGGAAAGCAAACATGCCATCTGGAAAGGTGAGGTTCGCAAACCCAAGCGTGTGAAGTGAAGGGTGGCACTCCGGAGATCTGAGGGCATTGTAGTGGCTGGCGATGCAATCCTTGTCGCCCATAACTCTCGTTTCGATCGGGGGCGAATCAGTACGTGACGGTATCCTGGCTGCCTACGAGTTCGCCGACATCGACCCGTACCGTGCTGCCACTCACAACAAAGGCATTATGAACGGCGTCAGTGCGGTAGTGCTCGCCACAGGCAACGACACCCGTGCGGTTGAAGCTGGGGCTCACGCTTACGCAGCACAAACCGGCCGCTATCGTTCGTTGAGCCACTGGGAGGCAGACCGTGATGGCAACCTGACCGGCATGATCGAACTACCTATGCCGGTGGGGTTAATAGGAGGGGCAACCAAACCCATCCTACCGCACGCATTGCCCTGGATATCATGGCCGTTAAAAGTGCGGAGCAATTGGCACGCACCATTGCGGCCGTTGGGCTGGCAAAGAATTTTTCCGCCTTGAAAGCCCTGGCGACCACCGGTATCCAGAAAGGCCACATGGCACTGCACGCTAAGAATATAGCGGTGATGGCAGGAGCGCTCGGTGCAGAGATCGAAGCCGTGGCGAAAGATCTGGTCAGATTGGGGAATGTGAGGGTGGATATTGCTGAAGAACTGCTGAGCAAGCTTCGGGGGTAGCTGTATATTTTTTATTCTATTTGCTAGTGTATTAATAAGGTCGCTAACAAATGGGTGAGGTGATACGTTGAGTGATGAGGGAAGCGCGCTTAGTGCTGAAGAGTTTGTGCTAAGCCTAAAACGCTATATTACACAAGTGCGGCGTGATCGCAGATTGTCGGGACTGAATGTACGAACGACTACCGTACACAGCCGACAGCTCTGCGGCAGCCGGCTGACACTCGACGCGATAATTGAAGAAAACCGGATCAAAGAGCTTGGCTACCAAGTCAGGGCCTGCTCACTGGGGCAGGCAACAACAGCGATCGTTTATGAACGTGCTCCAGGAATGACAGCGGAGGAGCTTCAGTCCGTTCAAAGTCAGCTGGAGCAGATTTTAAAAAACGATGTCCCACCTCAAAACACTTTGATCTGGACTGAGTTAGCGATTTTTCAACACGCGGCATTCATGCCGTCCCGGCATGACTCTGCATTATTACCCTTCAGGGCACTACAGGAGATTTTTTCAAAGGAGAGACACGGCGAGTCCTAATAAAAACAATATTTAAGAGGCATCTATATCCCTCAAGGAGATATAACATGGTTCAGAACATCATCGTGGTTGGCGGGGGTATTGGCGGCACAATGACCGCAAATAACCTGGTCGCAAAACTTTACCCGGAGATAATCAGGGGCAAGGCACGCGTTACCCTGATATCAAACAGTCCATGGCACTACTACAAACCCGCCTTTATGTACGTCGCATTCGGTGCATTCTACAAAAACGAACTGCGTCGCCCACAAGCCTCATTACTGCGCCCGGAAATCGACTTCGTTCTCGACGAGGTTGAAGGCTTTGAGTTCAAGGACAGTCGCCTGAGAATGGCTTCAGGTAAGAGTTATGATTATGACTACCTTGTTGTGTCGACTGGCTGCATTCCCTCACCAGAGCGCATAAGCGGTCTTAAAGAAGCCGGCGATCATTTCTATCAGCACGATCCTGCACGAGAACTGTACAAGAAAATTTCGACCATCGAGAAAGGCCGTATATTTATCGGCGTTACCTTTCCGACAACGCCTAACGTTCCACACCAGTGTGGCATTGCGCCGATGGAAACCACCCTGATGCTCGATGAATTTTTGCGCAAGCGAGGCGTAAGAGATCAGATAGAGATCGTTTACACTTATCCCACCGTCTCACAACTTGTCCGTAACTGTTTGTTCTTGCAAAAAGATACAGGCGCAGTTCTGCCGTCTATTTTCGATTCAAAAGATATTAAACACAAACGCGGTTTCACCCTTGCGAGTGTTGACCCCGAGCGTAAGGTGGCCATTTCCGAGGAAGGGGACGAAGAAGATTTCGATATTCTGATGCAGACCCCACCCATTCGAGCCGTAGATGCGGTTATTAATTCGGGTGCCTCTCAGGCTCCCAACAACGAAGGATGGTTGCCGACAGATCGCCATTCGCTGCAACTTGAAGGCTATGAAAACGTGTTCGTAATGGGCGACACGGTCGATCTGCCTATCAGTAAGGCAGGTGGAAGCTGCCATAACCAGTCGCCGGTAATCTGCAACAACATTGCTGGCCTGATGCGGTTTGGTGAAACCCCGGCTGAATACGATGGAAGGGTACAGGCCATCGCCCAAATGGGTATGGAAGTCGGCATGCCGCTTTGGTACGACTACGATGTAGATGTCATACCGACGCCACCGACCAAAATCGGCGGGTTAATGCGTAAGGGATTTAACCGAGGCATTTATTGGTCTGTCGCCCGTGGGCTGGTTTGACGAGGAGAGCAAAAATGAACGACGAATCCACAACAGTTGCAGCACCTCAGTCGCTTGAGCAATTACTGAAAAAGTCGCCGGAATTGCAAGATCAGGCAACACTGGACGGCCTATCGGATCTGATCACGAAAGCAGCGCCGATAATACAGGGGCGACGGCTGCACAACATAATTGATTTGCTCGCAGCGACCTCCGACGTTATCGAAATGGCCGATGATAATATGGTGCAAAAGTTGATGGCACTCTACGAAGAGGCCATTGGCGGTGCCTGGGCTATCAGCAACGCTCTGAGATATGCAGCAGCCCAGGCTGCTCATGACGAAACCCCGCCGACAATCTGGCAAAGCCTGCGGCGGTTAAGCAAAGACGAAGACGCCCGCCGAGGCTTGAGTATGGCTATAAACCTGGCTGCTGAGCTCGGAAGGCAGGCCAAGGCAGCTAACGGGCCGATGCCGGAGGATTGAATGTTTCTGCTTGTCAGCGAGCTTGGGCGTATTTCTATGCAGCGCCTAACGCTCTAATATTCCTGAAATAATAAGAACGTAGACTCTTTCCCACGATGACACTCAATGGGATGGGTTCATATGAAGCGTTTGTTTTTTTGTGTCCATGATTGCTGCCAGCGTTTGGCCGCTGGCAGCATATTTGATGATTCCGGCTCATCAGGCAATGGCACGACGGCGGGTAACCCGGAAGCACCCGAAGTGGGCCACCTTATGACAGCATCGTGTCTCTGGCTTGCGCGTTTCTATGGCTACCGATGTGGATTGTCAACAGCCCCTAGGCTCCATCAAAATGCGTCGCACTGCATTAAGATTCATCGTAACTCGTCACCTGGGCGTGAACAGTGCCGCTGGCCACCCGGGCACTGATGGCCTGGCCGGCTTCAAGCTGCCCGGCATGCCGCACAATCTTGCCCTGGTCGTCTTTTACAATGGCGTAGCCCCGCCCCAGAGTGGCCAGCGGGCTGACCAGATTCAGGGTTTGCGCTGTGTAATCCAGTTGCTCACGGCGGCTTTTAAGCGCTTGCTGAATGGCCAGATTCAAGCCTGTTGTTGCCCGCAACACACGTTCGCTGGCGCTGGCCAGTTGCCTGTTAGGTGATTGCATGGCCAGGCGCTGCTGCAAATGGTCGGTACGCACATGCAAACGCTGGGTCATCTGCGCCATGGCGCGGCTCAGGCGCACATCCAGCCCATCCAGGCGCTGCGCTTTTTCCTGCAGGCTGCGACGCGGATCTTTCAGCCGCGCTGAAAGCTGCAGCAGCCTGTTTTCAAGCGCTGTATGTTGGCGCCCCATTGCAGCCTGCAGGCGCTCGCTGATGGCCTGTAATTGGCGTAACCAGATGCTCTGGTCTGGCGATATTTTTTCCGCCGCGGCTGACGGTGTCGGCGCCCGAAAATCCGCTACGTAATCGGCAATGGTGGTGTCTACCTCGTGCCCCACAGCGCTGACGGTGGCAATAGGGCAGGCAGCAATGGCGCGGGCTACGGCCTCTTCGTTAAAGCACCACAAATCTTCTAGAGAGCCGCCGCCGCGACCGATAATCAGCACGTCAGCGCGGTTGTGGGCAACAGCCCGGCCAATGGCGGCAACTATGTCTGCGGTTGCGGCCTGGCCCTGCACCGCGGTGGGGTAAAGCGTGACTGGAATGCCCGGGCAGCGCCGAGCCAGCACCGTGAGTATGTCGTGAATCGCAGCACCGGTTGGGGAGGTAACCACGCCAATGTGACGGGGCAGGGCGGGTATGGGTTTTTTACGCTCGGTGCTAAACAGGCCTTCGTTGAAAAGCTTTAACTTTAACGCTTCAAAAGCCTGCTGCAGCGCGCCGGCTCCGGCCGGCTCCAGGTGCTCGACAATAATCTGGAAGTCGCCGCGATTTTCGTACAAGGTCACCTTGCCGCGAATTCGCACCAGTTCGCCTTCTTTTGGCGCCGGGCGAACCCGCTGATTGGCGCCGCGGAACATGGCACAGCGAATCTGGCAGTTTCGATCCTTCAGAGAAAAGTACCAGTGCCCGGAAGAAGGGCGTGAAAAGCCCGACAATTCGCCTTCAACCCAAACCTGCATAAAGCTGGTTTCCAGCAGGTGGCGGGCCTGATGATTCAGCTCGCTAACGGTCAGCGCCCGCGGCCGGTTGTCCTGAAAGGCATCATTCACCAAAAAACCCCCATGGTTTTATACGCAATAGCCGAAAAAAATTGAATGTAAACCGCTTAAAATTCAGATGCATGCAACCTTTGGCGAGAAAGTGCGCGGTTTACTGGGCTGCAACAGATCTTTATAATAGCCCGATTAAGAATTCTACTTGGCAGAGGCACCTTCAATGCCCCTGCCAAGGTTTAAATTTAGCACGTTAAAAGGCCGATCCCAATGCTGCGAATTGCCGAAGAAGCTCTGACATTTGATGACGTACTGTTGGTGCCCGGTTACTCCGAGGTTCTGCCTCACGAAGCCGATCTTCGCACCCGCCTGACACGCACCATCATGCTGAATATCCCGCTGGTGTCGGCGGCCATGGACACAGTAACAGACGCAGAGCTGGCGATTGCCATGGCCCAGGAAGGCGGCATCGGCATTATGCACAAAAATATGAGCGCCGAGCAGCAGGCCGCCGCAGTGCGTAAGGTAAAAAAGTTTGAAAGCGGGGTGGTAAAAGACCCGATTACGGTCAAGCCCGAGAACACCGTACGCGAGCTGGTTGAAATTACCATGGCCAATAACATTTCCGGCCTGCCGGTCGTAGACGGCAGCGAACTGGTGGGTATTGTAACGGGTCGCGATATCCGCTTTGAGAGCAGCATGGACACGCTGGTGCGTGACATCATGACGCCTAAGGAAAAACTGGTTACGGTGAAAGAAGGCGCCGATCTGGAATCAGTGAAAGAACTCCTGCACCGCCACCGCATTGAAAAAGTTTTGGTGGTAAACGACAACTTCCAGCTGCGCGGGCTGGTCACAGCAAAAGACATCCAGAAGTCCAAAGACTACCCGCTGGCGAGTAAAGACGATCAGGGCCGCCTGCGTGTTGGTGCGGCCGTCGGCACCGGCGGCGACACCGAAGCCCGTGTGATAGCTCTGGCGGAAGCCGGTGTTGATGTGATTGTGGTGGATACGGCTCACGGCCATTCCCGCGGTGTGCTCGATCGTGTGCGCTGGATAAAGGAACATTACCCCGAGCTGCAGGTGATTGGCGGCAATATTGCCACAGCTGAGGCTGCCCTTGCCTTGGTTGACGCCGGCGCAGACGCGGTTAAGGTGGGTATCGGCCCGGGCTCCATCTGTACCACCCGCATTGTAGCCGGTGTGGGTGTGCCGCAGATTTCAGCGGTATCCAGCGTGGCTGAGGCCCTTAAAAACACCGACGTTCCGCTGATTGCCGACGGTGGTTTGCGCTTCTCCGGTGATATTGCCAAGGCGATTGCGGCCGGCGCCCACTGTGTGATGATCGGCAGCCTGCTGGCCGGCACCGACGAAGCCCCGGGTGAAATCGAGCTGTTCCAGGGCCGCAGTTACAAGGCCTATCGGGGCATGGGTTCAATTGGCGCCATGGGCCAGGGTTCCAGCGACCGGTATTTTCAGGATGCCAGCAAAGGCATAGAAAAACTGGTTCCGGAAGGTATTGAAGGCCGCGTCGCTTGTAAGGGTCCGATGCGCAACATTATTCATCAGCTGATGGGCGGCCTGCGCGCCGCGATGGGTTACACCGGCAGTGCCACCATAACCGATATGCGCAACAAGCCCCGGTTTGTGCGCATCACCGGTGCCGGTATGCGCGAGAGTCACGTTCACGATGTGACCATCACCAAAGAAGCACCGAACTACCGCGTTAGCTGATTACAGGTTGTTTTTATGCGGCCCCATTGTTGGGGCCGCATTGCTAATTTCCCCGAGGATTCCATGGCCCACGACATTCACGATCACCGCATCCTGATTCTAGATTTCGGTTCCCAGTACACCCAGCTGATTGCCCGCCGGGTGCGGGACATCGGCGTTTATTGCGAAGTGCGCGCTTTTGACATCAGTACTGAAGAGCTCGAAGCGTTCAACCCCAAGGGTATTCTGCTGGCCGGTGGTCCTGAGTCGGTCACCGAGCTGGGTGGCGCGCGCGCGCCTGACGGCCTGTTTGATCGTGGTATTCCTATATTGGGTATTTGCTACGGCATGCAAACCATGGCAGAGCAGCTGGGCGGCCGGGTGGCCAGCTCGGAAAAACGCGAATTTGGTTACGCTCAGATAAAAGTACGCGCCAAGGGCCCACTGCTACAAGACATCACCGACCACCTGACCGTGACCGGCGAATCTCTGCTGGACGTGTGGATGAGCCACGGTGACAAAGTGGTTGCCATGCCCGAAGGTTTCGAACTGCTGGCCTCCACCGAAAGCGCACCTATTGCAGCCATGCAGGATGTGTCGCGCCACCTTTACGGCCTGCAGTTCCATCCGGAAGTGACCCATACCTTGCAGGGTAAGCGCATTCTGGAACACTTCGTGATGAACATCTGCGGCTGCGAAGCCCTGTGGACGCCGGCCAAAATTGTCGACGACGCCGTGCAAAAGATCCGCGAACAGGTCGGCACCGACAAAGTACTGCTGGGCCTGTCTGGCGGGGTAGATTCCTCGGTGACCGCGGCGCTGCTGCACAAAGCCATCGGCGATCAGCTAACCTGTGTGTTTGTTGATAACGGCCTGCTACGCCTGAATGAAGGCGACCAGGTGATGGATATGTTCGGCAGCAGCATGGGCGTAAAAGTCATTCGCGCCGACGCTGAAGAACGCTTTCTGAACAATCTCAAAGGCGTCAGCGATCCCGAACAAAAGCGCAAAGTGATTGGTAACACCTTCATCGACGTGTTCGATGAAGAAGCTACCCGCATTCAGAATGTTCACTGGCTGGCCCAAGGCACTATTTATCCGGACGTGATCGAATCGGCTGCGTCCAAAACCGGCAAGTCCCACGTGATCAAATCTCACCACAATGTGGGTGGCTTGCCGGAAACCATGAAACTGAAATTGGTCGAGCCCCTGCGCGAACTCTTCAAAGACGAAGTGCGCCGTATTGGTCTCGAGCTGGGTTTGCCGTACGACATGGTCTACCGCCATCCGTTCCCGGGGCCGGGCCTGGGCGTGCGCATTCTCGGCGAAGTGAAAAAAGACTACGCCGACATCTTGCGCCGCGCTGACGCCATCTTCCTGGAAGAGCTGCACCGCGCCGATTATTACCACAAAACCAGTCAGGCCTTTGCGGTCTTCCTGCCGGTGAAATCGGTAGGCGTAGTAGGCGACGCCCGCCGCTACGAATGGGTGATTGCACTGCGCGCTGTAGAAACCATCGATTTCATGACCGCACGCTGGGCGCATCTGCCGTACGAACTGCTGGAAACCGTGTCTAACCGCATTATCAACGAAATCAGCGGCGTATCACGGGTGACTTACGATGTGTCGTCCAAGCCGCCGGCGACCATAGAGTGGGAATAACGTTGGCCATAAAGATCGCCTGATAAAAAAACCGACACAGCTGTGTCGGTTTTTTTTGATCCGTTTGCTCAATCTCTGCAGCAGCGTTTTAACGCAGTCGATTAAACTCCTGCAAGACCGGGCAGCATCGCTGTGACACACTCACTCAGGCTGTTAGGCTGAAGTCCAAAAGATTGTCAGAGCGAAATAGAACTCTAGGAAACTGCACATGAAGAAACTCAAAATTATCCTGATCGGGTTTGTCCTGATCGTTATGGGCCTGGCCCTGTATTATGTGTTGCCGCGGGTCTCCGTTGTCGAGGTGATCGGCGTTGAGGTCAAGCGCACCGATGTAGAGGTGGGAACCCGAGACGTTTACATGATTCAAACCCGGCTGATCGGCGGCGACGAAGTCCGCGTGTTCCGCAACGAAGACGCATGGCTTTATTTTAAGATCAACTCCGCGAATCTTCAGACGCAAGCGGCTGTCTTTGCCCGCGAAGAGAAGGGCACGGCCGTTGCTATTCGCCATTACGGCTGGCGGCTCCCGCTTTTTTCGATGTTTCCGAATGCGACGTCAGTCTGGCCTGTCGAGCCCGGGTACCGTCATATCCCGATTTTCAACATAGTCATACTGGTGCTTCTTTTGGTCTTGGCGTTTATAGCGCGTCGTGCATTGAAGCGTGCGTCCGGTAAGTTCATGGAATTGCGTGCCCGTCACACGTCTGCGAGTGGAAATAATACTCCCTCGTCTTCGCCCTCATCATCCTCAAAGTCATCCTCGGCAAGCGATGCGGGGGATGACAAATGGCTGAAGCGCGACCAGCAAACGTCGAGCCGGTCCGATAAGTCGGAGAGGGACGACTGAACGGATGCAACAAACACCGGTTATCACGCGACATCCCCTGAACACGGGGGTTCTTGAACTGCGGACCAGCGCAGCCCCGACGGACGGCGAATTATTCCGGATTGCGGAGCGAATCAACCCGAAGCGCAGCTTTCTTTTTGTTTCCACCGTACTCGGGCGCCATATCCCCGTCAGACCGCGGGACCATTTTGATGCGGTCAATGCGATCGTCGATCAAATTCCCGATGCTCTGCTTGATGGCCCCCTTTTGGTGATGGGTTACGCGGAGACGGCGGTTGGAATCGGAGCGGCCGCGGCTCGGCGCATCCGGGAGCGCCGGCCCGAAGCGGATATTCTTTACCTGTCGACCACCCGCCACCCGGTTGCGAGTCGGGAATGGGTCAGCTTCTCGGAAGGGCACAGTCACGCCACTGCACATCATGTGATGGCGCCAACGTCGTGCGAGCTTTCAAGCGGGCTTGCAAGAACGCTTGTTCTTGTGGATGACGAGACGACCACCGGAAACACCTTTGCGGCTTTGTTCAAGGCGGTTCATGACGGCGGGGTAGACGTTAAACGTGTTCTACTTCTGACCCTGACCGACTGGTCCAACGGACGAGCCGCCCAGGCAATTATGGAGCTGTGCCCTGGTATCCCGGTGGACGCGTTCTCTTTAGTTCGAGGGGAATGGCGATGGGAGCAGGACGCGAAAGCAACGCTTCCGGCTGTTCCGGTCTGGGCCGGGGATGCGACACTTCCGGCCTGGGTTCCGAACCCGAATCCTGTGCCGAATCTGCTGTTTCACGCGCCGCGGCTCGGGCTTCAGATGGAGCCGATTATTGAATCGATGATGGAACCGATGCGGCCCTTGATTCCGGCCGCTCTGCCGGCGGTGGCCCCAGGCGACGCCGTTCTTGTGATCGGGACCGGCGAGCACGTTTGGGGTCCGATGCTGCTGGCTGAACGCCTTGAGCAGGAAGGAGCGGATGTAACGTTCGTTGCGACCACCCGGTCGCCGATCCTCAACGGAGAGGTTATCCGGCACAAAGTGACGTTTCCAGACCATTACCGGGTAGGCGTACCTATGTATCTTCACAATGTCCCCGAACGCCCCTGCGCTCGAGTCATCATCATGACCGAAACCGGCGATGACGGAATCTGCCCAACGCTCCGGGCCTATCTCGGGCGCGGGCACATCATTAACGGAGCCGGCCAAGTGACGGAGTTCGAGACGTAATGGGCCAATGTATCTACTTGACGGATCTTGACGACACTCTTTTTCGATCATCTCACAAACATCCGCAGGGCGAAGCCTTTACGCGGGTAACCACCGCGACCAATGGCCACCATGGCCATATGAACCCGGCGCAGCAGGGCCTGCTCTCGGCGCTGAGGGCAACCGGGGCGGTGATTCCGGTGACTGCCCGTAGCACCGACGCCTTTTCCCGGGTTCATCTCGATTTTGGCACCCGGCGCGCTATTCTGGCCAACGGGGCGGTGATTTTGAACGCCGAGGGCGTTGCAGACCCTGCCTGGCTCGCGCACACGGCGCACATTGGGCGCAGCGCAGAAACGTTGCTGCTCGACATGTCTGCGCTTATTGGCGCGGAGCTTGGATCAGCGGCCCGCAGCTGGATCGTCGAAGAGTACGGCGCGCCGGTCTATTTCTGCGTGAAAATGAACGCGACCGGGGTGGCAGAGGTTCGAAGCGGAATCACCGCCGCAGCGGAACGCCTCGCAAGCCGGTTCGACTTGTCCGGTCTGCAGCAGCACGCAAATGGCAATAATCTCTCGTTCACGCCAATAGGCATCTCAAAGCGGGAAGCCTGTCGGCATCTGATAGACAGCATCAGAGACGGCGGCGGGGCGCCGCTGATCGGCATTGGAGACAGCCTGACGGACCTTCCGTTCATGGGTCTCTGCGATTTCATCATGACCCCGTCCGGGTCGCAGATTGCAGACCTCATGGCGCGGATGACCGATGGAGACCTAACACCTTGAACCGCCCACTGACTGATACCGAAAAACGTCCTTTTTCAGGCAGCTATCTGTCGACAGACGTGGAGTTTCTGCTGAAGCCGGTCGCGCTTGCACCCACCCCGGTGGAGGAGAAAGAGCGCCGGATTCAAACCGGCGCGACCCACTACTCGGAAATGATTTCTGAGGAGCGGCGCCCGGATGCCCGTTACCTGTCTCTGTTCGAGGAGTCTTGCCGGCTTGGAGTGCCGCGGCTTGCCCGAGACATCCGTTCCCTGGCGGGGCAAATTCTTGATCTGGTCCAGCAGGGCCGGTTGAACCAAGAAATTACCTTGTGCAGCCTTGTTCGCGCCGGAGTGCCTTACGGTGTTTTGCTTAAGCGCGATCTGGTTCGGTTGGGCGCTGATGTCGCCCATTTCGGGATCTCGATCATCCGCGATCGGGGCCTCGACGAGGCGGCCATGGTGGAAGTGCTTGCGCGGCGCCCGGTTGACGGGGTGATCTTCGTTGACGGGTGGACAGGTAAAGGGGCCATCACGGCGGAGCTGGCGGAGTCTTGGCGTGCTCTCACTGACCGGGAACCAATGCTTGCCGTGATCGCCGATCCTTGCGGTCGCGCAAATCTCTGCGGATCCCGCGAGGACTGGCTGATCCCCTCCGGCATTCTTGGCGGTAACGTGTCTGGTCTTATCTCCCGCTCTATCCTCCGGTCCGACCTGATAGGCCCCGGGGACTATCACGGCTGCATTGTGCTGGATCACCTTGCTGACATTGACCTGTCGCGTTCGTTCGTCGACCGGGTGGATGCAGCCTTGTCGGCGCTGGCGGGCCGGGTTGATCTGGAGCCAGAGGCGGATTCGTCCGCGGCCGTAAGGTTCCGCACAGAGGCGGACCGCACTGTTGCGGCGGTTGCCAAACGGTTCGGAGTGCACAACCGCAACCGCATCAAGCCAGGCATTGCGGAGGCCACAAGGGCGGTTCTGCGGCGCCGACCAGAATGCGTTCTGGTTCGATCGCTCAGCGAAGACCCAGACCTTGCGGCGCTCATTCACCTTTGCCGTCAGGACGGGGTCAATCTGATTGAGGCGCCTGACCTCACCGGGCCTTACCGGGCGATTACGCTCATCAGGGAAACTAAATGACTGACTTTGGGTCTCATATGTTTTCGGCTTATAAGTTGGGGGCTACCCTCTACATGCCCGCCATACATCCGAAGGTGCCAGACATAGTGTCAGGATTGGCAACGTCGCCAGCCTCATCGATTGTCCTTTGCCTGGAGGACGCGATGCGTGAGGAGGACATTGAACAGGGCATCCGAACCCTGACAGAACTGCTAAAGACCCGTCTTGGTAGCATTGACAGCCGGCCACAGGTTTTCATCCGGCCCCGGTCTTATGACATGGCGTGCCGGCTTCGGGCAATTGACGGCATTACCCAGATTGATGGTTTTGTACTGCCAAAGGCTCGGCCTGAAACCGCCCCGGACTGGATTTCGCTGTTGTCAGGAACCACCCTGAAGCTCATGCCAACGCTTGAGACGCCGGAATTTTTCGATCCGGCCCGGCTGATTCAATTTCGGGATCTATTGCTGAGGGCCGGGCCGGACCGAATCGCCGCGGTCCGGATTGGTGGGAACGATCTTCTGGGTTCGATGGCGCTGCGTCGGGTGCGTGGCATGACGGCCTACGAGGGTCCGCTTGGCTGGTTTTTATCGATGGCGGCGTCGATCCTTATCCCGGCCGGGATTCCCGTTTCTGCCCCGGTCTTTGACATTATTGAAGACACGGAGACGTTGCGCCGTGAGGTGGAACGCGATGTGCAAATGGGATTCGTCTCAAAAACCGCCATCCACCCGGCTCAGGTCCCGATCATTGAAGGCGCGCTCTCCGTATCGGAGGAAGACCTCCGTGCCGCCAAAGCAATCCTTGATCGGGACGCGAGTGCCGTGTTTCAGATTGGTGGCGTTATGTGCGAGCCTGCAACGCATGCCGCTTGGGCACGCCGCACACTGGCGCGCGCGGACCGGTTCGGATGTCACTCGTATGGGCAGGCCCGTTATAACCGAGAGACCGGTACCGGTTGAAAGGTTAAATTAGGATTAATTAAGGAATGGAAAAAGCATTGCACAACAGATGCAGAAAATTGTACTGTTTTTCAAAGCCATAAAAGGAATTAAAAAATGAGTATTTCTTTATCGAAAGGCCAGGCAATAAGCCTGTCAAAAGACAATCCGGGGCTGTCCCGTGTTTTTATGGGGCTGGGTTGGGATCCGGTGAAAAGCAGCGGCGGCTTCCTGTCGAAGCTGTTTGGTGGAGGCGCCTCGGCCATTGATCTGGACGCAAGCGTACTGGTTTTTGACAGCGCGAAGAACGAAATTGACAGAGTCTGTTTCACCAAACTCAAATCATCAAACGGTGCTATCACCCATGACGGCGACAATTTGACCGGTGAAGGCGACGGAGATGACGAAGTGATTCGGGTCGATCTGTCCCGCCTGGACGCAAAGGCTGCGCACTTGGTTTTCACCGTTAACAGCTTTCGCGGTCAGACCTTCAATGAAGTCGATAACGCAGTCGCGCGGCTGGTAGACGACACCAACCAGCGTGAAATTTGCTCGTACACGCTGCGCGAGCAAGGCGCGCACACCGGCGTTGTTATGGCGTCTTTATCAAAAGGCAGCGACGGCTGGAGCATGACGGCCCACGGCGTTCAGGCCACCGGTCGCACCGTAGACGATCTGGTTGGCGTTTCGAAATCTGTCATTTAGCAGGAGCTTAACGATGTTGAACTGGTTGAAAGACAAAAGTAATGAAGCCCGCACCCGCCTGACGGCGGAAGTATCGAAGTTTCGCAATCGCACCTTTATGGAGGCCGTTGTTTCCTCCTGTGCCCTGGTGGCGGCGGCGGATGGAACCGTATCCTCTGACGAAAAACAGAAGATGGCGGGGTACATGCGGAACTCGGACGAACTCAAGCATTTTGAGATGCCCGACGTAATTGCCTACTTCGAGAAGGTGATCGCGAATTTTGATTTCGATGCGGCGATCGGCAAGGCCGAGGCGCTCAAAGTGATCGGCCGCCTTCGTGATAACGAAGAGCAAGGCAGGGTTATGGTTCGTGTTGCCTGCGCGATCGGTGCGTCAGACGGAACCTTTGATGATGACGAAAAGGCTGTCGTGCGCGAGATTTGTGTGGAGCTTGGGCTAAAACCCGCCGATTTCGATCTTTAATCAGCAATTCAACGAGGGCGCTCATGCCGCCCTCATTTTTTTGACAAACGGAATCATAAATGGACGGATTAACCACCTATCAGCTCGCGGTCATTGCGCTGGGTGCTATTTTTTTCGGGGTATGGCTTCTTGTTAAAGGTGGCGATCTCACGATCGATTCATCGGTTCGTATTGCTGAAAGGTCTGGCCTTTCAAAGATGTTCATTGCGGCGACCATTGTTGCTTTTGGTACCTCGGCGCCGGAGCTGTTCACATCGGTGAACGCAAACATCAGCGGCTTTGCAGGCATCTCGGTTGGCAACGTGATCGGGTCCAACATCGCGAACGTGTTGATGGTAATTGGTATCTCGGCAATGATCGCCCCAATCGTGTTTGACCGTAAAAAAGCTCAGGTCGACACTCTGGTGATGATTTTCGCCACCGCCGCTATGGCAGCAGCGGTCTGGGCCGGGATTCTTCCTCGCTGGGCAGGTCTGGCGATGGTTTTCGCCATTGTTGCCTATGTGACCTACCAGTACAAAGCAAGTAAAATCGAAGTTGACGAAGACGAGGAGGGCGAAGACGCGAGTCCCGGGAATCCTTTTGTTATGGTCACGATCGGAATTGCAACGCTTGTGATCGGGTCGGAAGTACTGGTTCAAGGAGCGGTTGCCGGCGGATTCGCTCTGGGCGTTCCTGAAGCCGTGATCGGGATGACCGTGATTGCATTCGGGACCTCCCTGCCTGAGCTGACCGCCTGCGTCGCGGCGGCTCGTAAGGGGCAGTCGGATATGATCATTGGCGGAATTGTTGGATCGAATATTTTCAACATCCTGTCGGTGATGGCGATTACGGCGGTAGTGAAGCCACTGGTGATCGATCCGCGGTTCGGTCAATTTGACCTGCTGATCGTTCTTGCCGTAACGTTTGTGTTCGCGCTCTTCCTGCTGTTTGTCGGTCGAATTGGCCGCATTGCTGGCGGGATCATGGCGGTTTCTTATCTTCTGTTCACTTTCGCTCAGTACAGCGGAGTGGCTGACGCATTCGTTGGGGTCGCGGCCCCTTGATGCACAACTATTTATAACGATGTACAAAGAGTTTGGTAGCAACCTGTAATCTTGACCTGTCTGATTCGGGCGGGTTACAACTTACATTTCGCAAAGGAAAACGACATGGCAATTTCTCTTAGTAAAGGTGGCAACGTTTCGCTTTCTAAAGAGGCTCCGGGTCTCACTTCCATCCTGGTTGGTCTTGGCTGGGACCCGCGCGTTACTGACGGCACAGAATTTGACCTGGACGCGTCAGTATTTATCTGCGGTGAAAACGGCAAGGTGCGTTCCGACGAGGATTTCATTTTTTACAGAAATCTGAGCGGGCTTGGCGGCGCTGTTGAGCACCTCGGCGACAACCGCACCGGCGAAGGTGAAGGTGACGACGAGCAAGTCAAGATCGATCTGTCAAAAATCCCGGCGGACGTCAAAAAGCTGGTTTTCGTAGTGACGATTCACGAAGCTGAAAAGAAAAATCAGAACTTTGGCCAGGTTAGCAATGCGTTTATGCGCATTGTCAATCAGAACGGCGGCGCTGAACTTGCGAAGTACGACCTCTCCGAAGACTACTCAACCGAGACCGCTATGATCTTTGGTGAGATCTATCGGCATAACGAAGAGTGGAAAATGAAGGCAATTGGCGCCGGCTTTGCGGGCGGCCTAGGGCCACTGGCCACGGCACACGGCGTGAACATCGGCTAGTTCGGGGGCGGGTCGCCATTTTGGGGTGGCCCGCACCGGTTTATTAAGGAGTTTCTGATGACTGTCATGGGCCCTGGCGCAAACGCGCCCGTTTCCTCGAATGACCTAACCGTTCTGATCCGCCATGGCACAATACCGGGTGCGGATATCGATGTGTCCGCTTTTCTGGTCACTGCGTCAGGCAAAGTTCGGTCAGATGGGGATATGTGTTTCTACGGACAGCCATCGGTTGCCGGGGGCGCTGTGGCGTTTACTGGCTCTGAAAACGGCGAGGCTCGGTTTGCCGTGGGGCTTGGCCGAGTTCCAGCCGGGGTAGAAAAGGTGGTGTTCACCGCCACGATTCACGAGAATCGGGCCTCTTTTTCCCGAGTCCCAGAGATTACACTGGATGCGGGCGGAGTTCGGGGTGCCATTCCCTGCGCGGGTATGACAGAGACGGCGCTTATTTTGGCCGAGCTTTACCAGCGCAACGGAGCCTGGAAAATCAGGGTTGTTGGGCAAGGGTTTAACGGTGGGCTCGCTGCGTTGGCGAAACACCTTGGCGTCGAGATTGCCGAGTCGGCGCCGTCTGCCCCTACTCCGCCGCCTGCGCCTGCTCCGACCCCCGCGCCTCCTCCAAGTCCAGCTCCGACTCCAAGTCCAAGTCCAGCCCCGACCTCCGTGCCCCCGCCGTCAACAAGTTCGGTCAACCTCTCGAAAGTGAGTTTGACCAAACAGAACAACACGGTTTCTTTGAAGAAAGAGGGCGGCCGCTTCGGAAAAATGCAGATCAACCTGAACTGGAATCAAAGCCAGACCCAGAAAAAAACCGGCTTTTTCTCGCGGGGCCCAGCCGCGATCGACCTTGACCTGGGCGCGTTCGTAGAGACGCGGGATGGGAAGAAACATGTTGTTCAGGCGCTGGGTAATGGTTTTGGTGACTTCCAACAGGCTCCCTTTGTGCGACTGCTCGGGGATGATCGTACTGGCTCCACTTCAGACGGAGAGTGGCTTGAGATCAACGGGGACCGTTGGGCAGATATCAAGCGCGTTCTTGTTTACGCATTTATTTACGAAGGCGTCCCGAATTGGAAGGAAACGGACGGCATTGTTCGAGTGTTGGTTCCCGGGCAGCCGGAAGTCGAAATCCGGATGAACGAGTTCGAACAGTCTGGCAGCATGTGCGCGGTGGTTGGCATAGACAATCATGACGGTCAGGTACGCGTCTCCCGGCAGGTCACTTTCCACAGTGGCCATAAGGCTCTGGACAAACAGTACGACTGGGGATTCCGCTGGACCGCCGGCCGCAAATAACCAGAGATGATTTGAGTAAACAACAGCTGCAGGAAGTCCGGGGTGGCGTAAAAGAACAGGTTTTCGAGAGCCCGAACGTTTTATTGTATTGAGCGCTCTCTTAAACCGCCCAGAACAGTTCGCGCCGCCCCGCCTGTACCTCTCCGGTGACCCGTGCCGGCAGATCCGATCTTACCCCGACGATGGAATCAAGCAAGAGTGCAGGTAGGTTAACGTCTGTTAGCCCGGTCATTCCGATCCCACCTGAGGCGCGAGTGTTCACTTCCATTAGCCTTTGCGTTCCGGCCGTGTCCTCAATTGTCTGTAGGTTCAGAATGCCTGTCAGTCTGAATGTCTGGGCGACGAGTTGGGCTAGCTCCTCACCGTAGGGGTCATGAAGAAGCAGCTGCGAAGTCCCCGCTTTGATCCGGGTCACCGTCCCGAGAAGGCGCCCCTCGTGGCAAGAGAAGTCGACGCTCCGTTCCGGCCCTTCCAGGAACGGCATTAGCATCATCGGCTCTGGCTGGGGCAGTGCTCCAAGCAGTGCCCGAAACGCAATATCCGGCAGTTCGAGCGCCGAGAGATCAGAGAGTAGGGCCATGGCAGGCAGCTCGTCTTGGATAATCCGAAACCCGGCCCCGTAAATGCCGGAAGCGGGTTTCACGCACAGCTGGCCTGGGTGATCTGGGAAGAGGCTGCCTTCCGCGCGCAGACATTCGTACTCGTCAGCCCCCTCGAAACGTCTGAACGGGGTGACCGGGACCCCGGCTGCCTCCATTCGGGCAAGGAGTGACGGCTTTTCCTCAAGGAATCGTATCGTGTTCGAGTCCGAGGCGGTCAATAGACGGACCCCGCGCGCGCTGAACCGGTCTCGAAACCCGGCCAGCTCCTCACGCCGCCGATAAGGCAGAACTAGCTCAGCCCCCTCCGCGAGCGCTACCTGGAGCAGCCAGTCTGCATAGGCGTCCGGGCTCATCAACCGGGTCTCGGCCGGCTCTGGTAACAGTCGGTCCGCCGCAAGGGCGATCGGAGTGTCGCGCCGCTCATGGGTCGCGATAACGTGAAGACCTGGCTGCGCGCGGCGCATCAGGTCGATCAGGTCGGCAGCGCCGGAGATATTGTGATTAAAGAGAATTCGCAAGAAAGATTCCTAGCGGTTGATGACTGCACAATACTGACCCAGGATTTCCATCCAGTAATAGCCCGAATTACGGGCGAACATTATACTCAGTGTCCAATATCACCGTCACGCCAGCTCTTCCGGCGTAACGGTGAAAAGAAGGGCACAAAGTAGTCCAGTTTTGTTTTTAGCTAGATTTTCAGCCTCATTCGGCGGTAAGCAACATCTTGATAGCTTGCTCCTTCGCCGCATTGCTGAAGATGTCGTAAGCCTTTTCAATCTCGTTGAGTTTGAAGCGGTGCGTAACCAGATCTGCAGGCGTAACGCCGCCGCTTTCAACGAACTTCATCAATACTGGAATGGTATTGGTGCTTACCAGTCCGGTGCGCACAGTGATGTTTTTGATCCACAAGTCCTGCAGCTTGAATTCGACGCTCTTGCCATGCACGCCTATATTGGCAATAAAGCCGCCTGGGCGAATAATATCTTGGCAGATATCAAAGGTTTCGGGGTAGCCTACTGCCTCCATAGCTACGTCGACGCCTTCACCGTTGGTCAACTCTTTGATGGCTTCAACCGGGTTCTTGGCGATGGTGTCAGTGGCTCCGAGCATCTTGGCCATGGCCAGACGATTTTCGTCCGGATCAATCATGATCAGCCGTGCTGGCGAGTAAAAGCGTGAGGTCATCAGAGCTGCCAGCCCTATGGGGCCCGCTCCGACGATGGCCACAGTGTCGCCTAGCTTGACCTCGCCGGCCAGGGCTCCAATTTCATGTCCGGTGGGCAGGATATCACTAAGCATAAGGGCTGCAGCGGGGTCCATGCCTTTGGGCAACATATGCAAGCTGTTATCTGCATGGGGGATGCGCACATAATCCGCTTGGGTGCCGTCAATAAGATGACCAAGAATCCAGCCACCGTCGCGGCAATGGGCATAAATGCCGCGTTTGCAGTAGTCGCAACGACCGCAAGAGGTGACAGCGGAGATCAATACCTCGTCTCCAACCTTGATGTTGCTTACGCCGCTACCAATTTCTTCCACCACGCCAAGGCCTTCGTGACCCAGAATGCGGCCCACTGTTACCGCCGGCACATCACCTTTCAGGATGTGCAAGTCAGTGCCGCAGATGGTGGTATGGGTAATGCGTACTACCGCATCCGTGGCCTTTTCGATTTCTGGCTTGGGCTTTTCTTCCCAACTGCGTTTGCCCGGTCCGTGAAATACCATTGCTTTCATGACACGTTCTCCTTTGAAGGTGCAAAGCCGCGAATGCCAAATATCATCATTCCAACGTTACACATATTGCACGCGGACATCTTGATTTACATCAGGAGCAAGGCTGGTGGACAACGACAGTGTGTGCCGTTGAAACCATCGACATCACCCATTAGAGGCCCGCTTAAATGGCAAATTCTAGGCTATCATACACTGAAGATAACTTTCCAGCAGGCTAGATCTTGCAGTAATACAAGCGGTTCTGGGTGTTCAAAGTTGGGTATAACATGTACATCGAATTCACTTCACAGGCACAGTGATCAGACCTTCTGCCTGCATCCAGTCGAAGGCCACAAAGGCAGGCTCCTCGCCATCAACATCAACGCGGGAGTTGAGTGTCTGCTGCTGCGAATTTGTCAGCTTCGAGGAAATCTGGGCAAAAATCTGTTGCAGTTGCGGGTATTTTTTTAGGGTTTCGCTGCGCACCACCGGGGCCACGTTGTAGGCGGGGAAGAAGGCTCTGTCATCCTCCAAAACCACCAGATCAAGCGCCACGATGCGACCGTCTGTGGCGAAGACCTCACCAAAGTTACACGAACCGCGAGCGGTGGCCTCGTAGATGGTGCCGGTGTCGAGAATTTTGACATTGGACGGGTTCACACCGTCTGCGCTACCCAGCGTAAGATCATATTCTTCCAGCATGGGTTTGAAGCCATCCTGCCGCGAATTGAATTCCGACTCCACGCAAAACGAGCGCTCGCTCAGCGGTAGGTCTTTAATTTCTGATAGCTTGGTGATGCCATTAAGTTCAGGCACCGCGCTGGCTTTTACGGCAAATGCGTAGGTGTTGTTAAGTTTCGCGGGCTCCAGCCAGGTTATGCCATTTTTCAGGTCGGCGTCGCGAACCGCCTCGTACTGCGGGCGCTCACCGGGTATTCCTGCTTCGTTGCCGAGATAGGCCAGCCAGCCTGTTCCGGTATAATCCCAGACAAAATCGACATCGCCGTTGAGCATCAGCTCGCGCACAGCCACACTGCCTGGTACATTCGACATATCGGTAACCTGAAAACCGGCCACTTTTGCCGCAAGTACAGCCATTTTGCCGAGGATTAGCGCTTCGGTGTAGTTCTTGGAAGTAATGGTAATAGCTGCGCTGGCGGGCAGGCCCTCAATGGCCTGTATTGAACCGGGTGCGGCAGCGGGAACGAAGGAGCCTGCCGGCTCCAGGCCGCATCCTGCAAGCGACAGCGCTGCCGCGAGCCCGGCACCTGTAAATGTGCTGCGGCGTATGGCGTGCGTGTGATGGCGAACGGTCATAATCTAAAGTCCTTTTGGGCGCGCGTAGTGTTCGAACACACGACCGATCCAGTCGATGAACAGGGCAAGTAGTGCGACGAGCAGGGCACCTGACACCAGTACGCTGGGTAGGAACAGGTTCACACCGGTGGTAATCAGAAGCCCCAGGCCCCCAGCGCCAATAAATGTCGCAAGTGTTGCCGAGCCCACCACCAACACAAGGGCGGTGCGGATACCGGACAGCATCACTGGTACTGCGAGTGGCAATTCAACGCGCAGCAACACCGAAGTCGCACTCATGCCCATGCCCCGGCCCGCTTCAACCAGCTGGGCGTCCACGCTCTGAATGCCGATCATGGTATTTCTCAGCACGGGCAGTGCGGCGTAGGCAACCAGAGCGACCACAGCCGTCCAGAATGTAAATCCGAGCCAAAACGCAAGCAGCACCACTAATCCGATGATCGGCGCCGCCTGGCCAAAATTGGCGATGGCCAGAATGGTGCCGCTGGCGCGAACGAACGGTCGCCGCGTCAGCAGAATTCCCAGCGGGATAGTGATCGTCAGAACAATAATGATCGAAACAAACGTCAGCGCCAGGTGCTCGCCGGTATAGGCCAGTAAAGCGGAAGGATTAAGAGTGG